>CAJIBL010000034.1_pt1 | contig 100879 bp, 86 predicted proteins | sample 9199351 | NCBI WGS metagenome assembly CAJIBL01 (sample SAMEA7708304, study PRJEB35096) | sediment metagenome | biome: marine neritic benthic zone biome [ENVO:01000025]; feature: sediment [ENVO:00002007]; material: shallow marine sediment [ENVO:03000034] sea grass bed [ENVO_01000059] ...
AAATGTGTGAATTTGCTGGTATTTCAAGGGCTTACATTGCCCTGCGGGCAATGGCGGCGCTTCCGTGCGCCGCCTATTAACTTAACAATAACTATTGCCAAGTTAATAACATTTAATTTAGAGTTGCTTATAAAAAGTAATCGTTGCGTATGCCAAATGTCTTGAGTACATCGATACCCTTCATACCTGCGCGCTCTGCAGCTTCCAGGCCTAGGGGAGAATCCTCGAATACAACACAGTCGGCAGCTTGAACCCCCATCAGTTCGGCACAATAGAGGAAAGTGTCGGGAGCGGGTTTTGGGTTTTTAACACGGTCTGCGCCGACAATATGGTCCATTAAGTGGCTTAGCCCGCAGAAGTCGATAATTTTTTTTGCTTCGTCGGTGTAAGCGCCGGTGCCAATGCTCATCGGCTTTTTACCAAGATACTGTTGCGCAAGCTGATGCAGGGCTGTGGGCTTAAGGTGTTGGCTTAGCAGCTGCTGAACCAGGGACACCTTATATTCACTAATGATGTGGAATTCTTCTTGCAACTGGCAGTTGTGCTTGTCGGCAAGTATCGCCACAGTCTCGGTGCCCGGCACGCCCGCAAGGGAGCGCATTAGCGGGCGGTCTACCGGGATGCCATACTTCTCCAGTGTTCTGGTCCAGGCTAGCTCATGAAGCTTGCCGCTATCCACCAGTGTACCGTCCATGTCAAAAATCAGGGCCTGATACTGGTCGAACAAAATTCATACTCCTCGAAACTGTCTCAAGGCGTAGATTGTAGGGCCTGTATTGATAAGGTTTTCTGATAAATGGCAAAAAAACACTTACTTTATGCTTGATGATCCTAAAAGAAGCGCACTATCAACTACCTCGCGCATACTGTACTTTCGCGGGCCGATATTGATTTTCAGCTTGGAAACCTGCTGGCTGACCCCTTGAAAGGGCGGCCATGGCCCGGAATTAAGGCTGAATGTCAGGCAGGGATGAAGATGCACGCGGTAATTGATGCATTTACAGACAGTAATCAATGGGTTTCCCGCTCCAAATCCCGCCTTGGCAGTAGAGGATATTTAAAGGGGGTGGTAGTGGATGTTGTTTATGATCACCTGTTGAGTAAAAACTGGGCCTGCTACCTCAGCATAGAGCTTGAGGGTTATGTAGAGCGTTTTAATCAGGCAGCGATGCGAAGCTTGCAGGCTCTCTCTGGCGAGGGCGCAGACTTTATCAGCCGTATCGTGGAGTATGAAATTCTTTCTAGCTACCGGGAGTTTAGGGGCGTTGAGCAGGCCCTGTTTCGCCTGGACAGGCGTTTGTCGGATAGGATTTTAGCCCGGGAAAGTGCTTCATCGTATATACCCCTTTTGGAGCAGAATCTTGAGTCTATCGAGCAGGATTTTCTGCAGTTTTTCCCGCAACTGGCACAGGAGTTTGTACTTGCTCTGGGTAGTGATGATCATTATCTTATTAACTCGGAAATTAAATAGATTATCCTGTCTGTTTAATTGCGCGCCCTTGAAATAATGGCGCAAATACCTGAATTTACTGGTATTTCAAGGGCTTACATCGCCCTTCGGGCAATGGCGGTGCGTCCGTGCACCACCTATTAACTTAACAATAGTTATTGCCAATCTATTAACCCGGCAATTAAATAGATGATCCTATCTATTTAATTGCGCGCCCTTGAAATACTGGCGTAACTGCGTGAATTTACTGGCATTTCAAGGGCTTACATTGCCCTTCGGTCAATGGCGGTGCGTCCGTGCACCGCCTATTAACTTAACAATAACTATTGCCAAGTTAATAAGAGATAGCGCTGCAGCTACGTGAGTACGCGCAAAGGTGCCGGATTAAGTGGTCGCCAGGTGATCAATGTTCAGCAGGGTTTAATTCGAAGCTTGAGTAAACGCGACGGTTTTAAATTTTTTTCTCTTATTAGCTGCAAACATCTTCGCCTTTGCCTTAGAATCCCATGTGTTGATACTTTGTGTGACAGATATTTGGAGTGAAAACATGAATTTTGATCTCACAGTCGAAGACACCCGTGAGCCTCTGCCACCCTTTACTAAAGCGTCCGCCATTAAAAAAATACGCCTGGCTGAAGATGCTTGGAATATGAAAAACCCGGAAATAATTGCCACTGCTTATAGCCTTGACAGCAAATGGCGAAACCGTGATCAATTTGTTTCCGGTCGGGATGAAATCATTAAATTATTGACAGAAAAATGGCAGAGAGAAGAGGAGTATCGCTTGATCAAAGAGCTGTGGGCCTACAGCGAAAATCGAATAGCGGTGAGATACGTTTACGAATGCCATACGCCAGAGGGTGTTTGGTTTCGCTCCCACGGTAATGAAAACTGGGCTTTTAGTGATAAAGGTTTGATGGTTGAACGACACGCCAGCATTAATGATGTGTTAATCACTGAGGCAGAGCGAAAATTCTTCTGGCCTATTGGGCGCAGACCTGACGATCATCCGGGTCTGACAGAGATGGGGCTTTGACCACAGGCTTAGCAGTATCAGCTGTAAGCCATTAGTGTTTATTGGAAGTTTTTATCGCTTGTTGGAAGCCTTTGGTTCTAATTGAAAGCCTTTAGCGTTTATTGATGATAGTACATCGGTGTCTACCATTTCTAAGCTCCACCTTCCCTGGTAGAGCTTGTAACTGTAAAAGAGTTTATGGGACAGTTATGATAGCCGGAGCGAGTTATTGCCCGGCTAATCTGCAGGGCATTCCTTGAGTAGATTCTCAATTTCATCACGCACAGCTTTTTGCTGGTCATAGCTGTCGGAATAAATGCGTGGATTATTATCGGCCTGAACTAAACTGTAAAAGTGGTCTAGCTTTTGTTTGGCGAGCTGAATATTGCTTTCTATTGTAGTGGCGCTGCAACTCATCCAGATGCCGTCCTCAAGAGCTCTGATATAGTCCTGGTAAAGAGAGAGCGGATAAATCAGCGAGCCTTGCAGTGTATAGATTTCTGCGATAATGTTTTCCATCTCGGCAAATACGTCTGCATTATTAACATAGGGTTTTACTCCGTCATAACTTGCCAAATAGCCTATTCCGTTAACGGTCGAGTATCGCTTGAGGATGCTACTATAGGTGTTGGCGCATTTTAACCATTCTGTTAAAGATGCTTTTTCACAGCTTGGTATGGTTACCAAGTATCTTGGAAAGAAGAATATCTTTACTTTACTTAGATCGTCGTACTGTATCGATCGCCAGTTTTCTTCATAGGCAAGCGAAGCCAAAATACTTTCGCCGCGCCTAAAATCCAGTTCATTTTCCATATTGTTTACGTCAACTTCAAGGAAAGAGCTAAGGTCTGCGAGTACGCTGTTTTTCTTGTCAAGGTATTCGCTGATGCTGCCGTGTTCGTGGTAAATATCAAACACTTTATTTTTTATATTGGCTATGTTGTAGATTGATGCAATGGCATCATGTTGATCAATTGCCGCTTTGTTTTCCGCAGATAGTATCTCTGGTGTGTTGCGGATAGCTAGACTACTTTGCTCATTAATTTTCCACTGGGAAGATCCCAATAGCGGTACACCAAGAGACATCAGTTCGGAGTTTAGGGGGCTGGCGTAAGCTTCTCCTGCTACGGTAAACGCTTCTTTTAACTCTGTTGTGCTGGGTAAGGCGTTATCAAATAGTAGCTTGTGATAAGCGAGCTCGATGTAGCTGGCAACTAGCTGTTCTGAATAGTTATCAAGTAAGTTTGCGTTCAGCTCCAGAAATATCGTGTTCAAGGTATGCGATAAGTCGTTATAAAAACTATCGTTTGGCATGGCCTTAAGCCAATGATCAAGAGCAATTGCATAGTCTTCTGGTGCGGGGTTATCAGCGTCGATATTGTCGAGGCTAAGGTTTAGTAAAGAGGCAAGATCGTCTGTCCAGGTTAAGGTTTCTTTAATTTGTGAAGGGCTAGGTTCTCCGTCCAGAGAGTAGTAATAAGGGCTAGCGAGCTCCAGTAGATTATCGCGCATTTTTGTATTTGCGCTTATCTGCTTTACCAGCGCAGCTGCGTCAGTCGTTAAAGGCAGTACTGTTGAAACCGCCTGGCTCAACCCAGGGAATGCACGCCAGGCATCTGCCGTGTATAACGAACGCTCGCCGCTGCTAATCATCTGCGTTATACGATATTCCAATTCATCCATCGCTGAGTAAGGGTTTTGTTCGGAATCGACTGGAACCATGGTGTAATCGTCGGATGTGCTAAAGTTGACCTTAAGCTGGTAATAGGGGCTTTCTAAATCACTTTCGCTCTCTGTGTTGTACTCACCGGTGAAATAAATCAATTGCTTGCCCTGGTGTTGCGGAAAGTCATCCAGGCTTATGGAGCGTAATACCACCTCTGCGTCAACTTGATATTCACTTTTAGTGAACAGGGTGTCAGCCTTGGTGTGATTTAGATAGATGCTTTCGGTATTATTTCTTCTGTTAAAAAATGGCGTGGTTTCACCCTCTACAGTAATGCGAGCTAGTAGCCTTGTTGTATTCCAGTCGCTGAAGTCTACTTGCGAACCCATAAATTCATCCGAAAGCTCCAGGGTTTGTTGTAATGCGGTTTTACTTGTGATATCGGGGCTTATGGCTTGTTTTATCAGTGGTAAAAACGTATTTGAACGAATCAGAATATTTGGCTTAGGTGAATAGATTTCGGGCTTCAGCGAGCTGCTCAAGGTGTCAGAACTGTTTGTTTTGTTTTGCGCTCCGATGTGCGCTTCAATTGCAAGGGAATCGATATACTTGAACTGATATAGTTCATGATCGTTAAGGCTGACATATGCAAGGCCATTCCCCAAAACAATTTTGGCCTCTATTTCGAACTCTGGAAGACCAGAAATGTTTACTTTCTTGCTGTGTGATTCTTCAAAGAGCCTGTTTTTAACCCCAATGTTGCCGAACACTAATGCGCCATCGTCGGTGGAAAGAAAATTTGTATTGGTATGCTTCTCCTGGATTAAGCCTTGATCAAGCACAATGGGTGCTGAGATAACGGAAGCACCAGATGAAGAGAAGGCTTCTGGCATCATGGATTCCAGGTTTGCTTTCTTTTCGATGGATGTTAGCCAGTTAATTAATGCTTTGCGGTCGGTCTCAGGTAAGTTATTAATTTGTTCTACGTGCCTGACTTTGGTATTGCCCGCCAAGGTGCAGTCATCATTTAGCCATTGATAATCGCTATTGGCGGTGCATTGATTTTCGTCGAGAGGAACAGATGGTGGTCGGTAGCTTGTAGGTGGCTCGTTGTTATCACTTGTTGGTTTTTTATCCGAGTTTCCCCCGCCACCTCCGCAGGCGAAAAGCACTGGCGTGAACAAAAATACGCACAAAGCTATTTTAAAGCTGTTCATAAATTAACCTTTATTGGGTGAGTAAAAATTTGAAGGCTCGACGCTGCTGAGATTTGTGTGGACGCCTGCTCACCTTAGCGGGCTTAGCAGAGCCGAAGCACCGAGAGGCTGCAAATAATAGGCTAGTGAATGTGAATGTTTGCTGAATTAGCGACGTCTAAAAATAAAAATTTAGTGAGAGATAAGAATAGTTTTGTAAACTGGCTCAGTGAATTTGAGGGGAGCTGATATGGATCAAGTGGGTTGCGCAAAAATCAGACAGCTGCGTATTTAAAATAACCTTTATTTTGGCCCATGATAGGGGCTAATTGTGATATTGATTGTTTCCAGGTATTTATCTTCGCCCCTGATGAATTCAAAAGCCTGACCAGGAATAACTTTTTGTGAAACTGCCCAGCCCCCTGCGAATATCATCTCTATTTCGATAATCTGAGGGTCGCCTAAAAAATCAATTTTAACTTTTCCACCTACAGGGGTATTTGCAAGGTGGTGTCTGATCATGTTTTCTGTGTCTAAGTCATTCATAAAATATCAAAACCTAAAATTACTTTTGCTTTCTTTTGATAAGCGTTCCTAAAGTCTTTTTGTTGTAGCGAAGTTCGCCCTGCCAATTCTTTTTTTTCTCGAAGTAGGACTTGAATAGTGCTACGGTTTGAGGCCTGCTCAAGTAGTTTTCGAACTCGTAATAGCCACCCAGTGCGCCATTCTGAAATGATGCAATATAGCCTTTTTGTGTCCACGAACACTTAACGTGGCACATCCAGCCTTTTGTTAATTTTGCATTTGGCTTTTCTCTTCCGGGCAGAGCCGATATAACGGGTTCTATTAGTTCTTCCGTTGCTTTTTCATCGATCTTTAAAGTAGGGGCTGTTATTTTCATTTGCTGGATAATGTCTTGGTTTGTCGTCCTATTAACCCGGCAAAGAACCTCGCCGGGTTAATAAATAGCGGTTATGCTTAAAGATCATGCAGCTTGCTGTGTTTAAAGCGCTGGCCTTGCAGGCTAAAAGTATTCCACTTTTACAGGCATTTGGGAAGTGGTTTCGCCACAGTGGCCCTTGCGGAAGGTTAAGTAACAAAGGCACACGGCAAAAACATTCAGATTAAGGTGAGAAAGCGTAGCAGTAGCGGGCTTGCTTCAGCTGCCGTAGCCTTCTGGGTGCTGCGTTCCTGTGTCACAGATGATTTCCCAGCTGGCCTTCGAGTTTGTCCACAGGTGATGAACGACATTTAATTTGTCATCAACAGAATTTAGCAAACCGACAGGCACGTAAACCTGTTTGTCATCATTCTCTCCAGGTAGCGGGGACCCACAAGTTTTACAAAAGAGCGTGTGCCAGTCATGACCCGGTTTGGACCACTTGCTGATATTGTCTTTACCTTTGGTCCACTTGAATACCTTTGCTTCTGTCAGCGTTATGGCAATGCCGCCGCTGCCGGTAGATCGCCTGCATATTGAGCAATGACAAATAAAAACATCTGAGAGATCATTATATATTTCAAACTTGACATCACCACAGTTACATTCTCCATAAATCATCTGCATACCTTAGCTTGCGCTTGTTATCAGTGTGGTTGATGCTGTCTATTGTTTTCTAAAGTACTCTAAAGCTTTTATTGCGAAGCGGGAATATGCTGCAGCCTGACCGCCCCCCATCTCAATGGCTACGCTTATAGTCTCGTAAATTTCTTGGTCACTGGCCCCTTGTTGCAGAGCCTGGTCCACATGCCACTCCATGCAGGGCTCGCATTTAGTCACTATAGATATAGACAATGCCATTAATTCCTTGTGCTTTCCGCTAAGCACGCCATCGCTGAATGCTTTGTCCTCCACTTCAAGAAAGGGCTCGTAGGCTTTAACGTTTTCTAAAAATGTTTTGTGAGTTTCTTTTCTATCTCTAATGCTCCGTTCAATTATTTTCTCTACGAATTCATTCATTGTTGCATCCATATTTTTAACCTGGTGATTAAATAGGTCGTCGCCCATGCTTCGCCGCTTATCCGGGCATAGAGCATCGCCTGGTTAATAATCCAAAAAGTTTGCGGTTTTAATAGGTCTTAGAGCCATTTAAATATCGCTTACCCCATCCGCTGGATAATAAAATAAAACCGAAAAGGCCAATCATAATAGCGATATCGGCAAGGTTAAAAACCCCTGTTCGTAAAGGGCCAAGCTGTAGTAGCATAAAATCCACAACTCGGCCTTCATTAAAGGCCCTGTCGTACAGATTGCCAAAGCCTCCGGTCAGAATCAGCATGCCAACGATGTAGCTGAGTTGGTGCATTGGTTTTACCATTATGTACAACAGGCCGCCGAACAGGACGAGAGCGATTGCGACTGTAAAAATAATAAAGCGAAGTTCCTCAGGCAAGCTGGCGCCCAGGCTCAACATAGCGCCGGTATTCTCATGATAGGTTAGGGTGAAAAATCCATCCAGATATATCAAAGGGGGCTGCTCTTTAAGGTGGGTTACGGCCTGTACCTTGGTGTAGCGATCGCAGGCTATCAGGGGGAGAAATATCAGAATAGCCAGCAGTGCTTTGTGCTTCATAACTTACTTCCCAAGCTTGTTCAAGCGTGCAATTCTATCAGAAATGCCTTCAAAGGCCTGTTACAGGCTCGAAAATTGTAACCTTAAATCGGCATCAGTAGCAGCGGCAACTTCGCCTTTACTCGCTTGATCGGAACGCCGGGCGCGAGTGTTAATTTCTTGTTGTTGGTTTGCTGTCGAGCATGCGCTTAACGCATAAAGCGGCCAGCTGATAAAAGCAAATAAACAGGCCCGGGGGCCTGTTTATTTGTCGTTGTGATAACTCTCGCTCTATTTACAGCCTGCAAAGAGCCGTATAGGTGTAAACAGTGCGTAAGCAGGCTGTGCTGATCGATTAAATCATATTGAGCTGCTTTTCGCGGCTCGCATAACTAGCTGGCTTCTGATGGCGCGCCGGCGCTACAGCTCGAAACGATCCAGTTGCATGACCTTGACCCAGGCTTTGATAAAGTCTTGTACGAAACGCTCTTGAGCGTTGTTAAAAGCGTATACTTCCGCTATGGCTCGCAGCTCTGTATTTGAACCAAAAATCAGGTCGACAGTAGTCGCGGTGTATTTGGTTTTGCCTGTTTTTCGATCAAGCCCCTCGTACAGACCTGCCGTTTGAGACTTCCTCCATACCGTTGACATGTCCAGCAAGTTGACAAAAAAATCATTGCTTAGCGTGCCAGGCTTATCAGTGAACACTCCGTGTTTTGAACCCCCGGCATTTGCATCGAGTGCGCGCATACCTCCAAGTAATACGGTCATTTCGGGTACGCTCAGGTTCAGCTGGTCGGCTTTGTCCACAAGCATTTCCGCCGGAGACTGATAGTTTTCAGCGGTATCAAAATAGTTGCGGAAGGCATCGGCTTTGGGCTCCAGAAGCGAGAAGGACTGTGTATCTGTATGCGCCTGAGTGGCATCATTTCGACCCGGTACAAAGGGTACCTGAACTTTAACGCCTGCATCCATTGCGGCTTTTTCGATTGCCGCAGCGCCGCCGAGCACAATCAGGTCCGCGAGTGAAACCCGGGTTCCGCGTTTGGCGGATTGGTTAAAGTCATCTTGTATGGATATTAGGGTGCTCAGCACCTTGGAGAGTTGCTCTGGGTTGTTCACCGGCCAGTCTTTTTGGGGGGCCAGGGCGATACGAGCACCGTTGGCGCCACCACGCATATCACTGGCACGGAAACTGGCCGCTGAGCCCCAGGCAGTCGTTACAAGTTCCTGGACACTCAAGCCAGAGCTAAGTATTTCTTTCTTAAGCTTGTCAACTTGTTTGCTGTTAATAAGTTTGTAGTTTACAGCGGGAATAGGGTCTTGCCAGATGAGATCTTCACTGGGGACACCTTCGCCAAGGTAGCGAATACGGGGGCCCATGTCACGGTGCGTCAGTTTGTACCAGGCTTTGGCGAAGGCCAACTGGTATTCATCGGGCTTAGCGAGAAAGCGCTCAGCGATCTTCTTGTAGGTGGGGTCGAATTTTAACGCCAGGTCAGCGGTCGTCATTACTGGCGCGTTAAACTTGCCTTTTATATGGGCGTCTGGCACCGAATTGTGCAAGGATTCGTCGGTGGGTACCCACTGAATGGCGCCCGCAGGGCTTCGGCTTTGTTTCCACTCCAAATTCAGAAGGTTCTGCAGGTAGAGCGTGGTCCATTGCGTGGGGGCTTGCGTCCATGCACCTTCGAGGCCGCTGGTTACTGTATCTTCGGAATGTCCTTTTCCACATTTATTTTTCCAGCCCATGCCCTGTTGTTCCAGGCCTGCTGCGCCGGGTTCCCGGCCAACGCAGTCAGCGGGCTTGTGCGCTCCGTGCATTTTGCCGAAGGTATGCCCGCCCGCAATTAATGCGACAGTTTCTTCATCATTCATGGCCATTCGTCCGAAGGCCACGCGAATATTCTTTGCCGACCCCAGCGGGTCCGGTTTGCCCTTGGGGCCTTCGGGGTTTACGTAAATAAGCCCCATGTGGGTGGCGCCTAAAGGACGTTGTAATTGCCCATCACGTTCGCGATCGCTGGCCAACATCTCCAGTTCCGGGCCCCAGTAAACCAGGTCGGGCTCCCAGTCATCAGCCCTGCCGCCGGCAAAGCCGTAGGTTTCAAAGCCCATATTTTCAAGTGCAACGTTGCCTGCGAGAATCATTAAATCACCCCAGGACAAGTTTTCGCCGTATTTTTGTTTAATGGGCCATAACAAGCGTCGTGCTTTGTCCAGGTTTCCATTATCGGGCCAGCTATTAAGTGGATCAAAACGCATCTGACCACCACCACCACCGCCTCTTCCATCAAGGGTTCGGTAAGTTCCTGCGCTATGCCAGGACATACGAATAAAGAAGGGGCCGTAGTTGCCAAAATCTGCGGGCCACCAATCCTGAGAGTCGCTTAACACTTTGTCGATATCGTTCTTGACGGCGGCGAGGTCCAGGGATTCAAAAGCCGCACGATAGTCAAAGTCTTCACCTAGAGGGTTTGATCGGCCGTCATGATCGCGAAGAGAGGAAAGGTCCAGTTGATCGGGCCACCAAAAGGTATTGGATTTTGCTTGCACTGTTTTTACATCACCAGCGCCCATTGCGCCTTTTGGCTTGCTCATGGTATCCGCTTGAGCTGCCGCAAGTTCTGAAGCAATTGTGAGAGATAAAACCGAGGCGAGTGACAGGGAAAATACGCTCGATGCTATAGATCTGTATATACCGAAAACAGAGTTCTTCATAATGACACCTTTACTGTTGCATTTTGTAGGTTATTGGATAAGAACAAACAGTGTTATCAAACTACGCTGCAATTTTATCGCAGTAAAATTAAATAAAGTGAATGTGGTGTTCTGTTTTACCGATTAAGAATTGTAATGTTGATTGTTATCTTTATTTGAAATATAAATTTATTTGTATATATGTTAAATGATTTTTGAAAATGTATTAAATGATAGAAAAATGATAAGGGCGTCATCTTTCGGTTTGTGTTATTGAATAAATTTATTTTATTTATAGCATCGTATCAATTTAATAAATGAAAGGTAGCTGGATGTGGTTGGTTGAGAAAACTGAGGTCACATTAAAAATTCTGAATGTAAGTATCGTTTTTTATTTCTATTTAATTGCGCGCCCTTGAAATGCTGGCGTAAATGCATGAATTTACTGGTGTTTCAAGGGCTTGCATTGCTCTACGGGCAATGGCGGTGCTTTGATGCGCAGTCTATTAACATAGCAATAAGTATTGCCAAATTAATAATAGCGTGTTGTGTGTGTTGCAAGCGATGGCCTGTGTTTTTTCAGTGTTTGCTTAGTCGCCACGGGGTCTTGGTTAGGGGGATGAGCTTTGCCATGTTAAAGCTTCAGATACTACGTAGCTATAAAAAACAATACTGTCCGCCGCATGCAGCGGACAGCCAAACCGGACACTTCAGACCTTAGGCAGATCTAGTGCATTAAAATAAATATAAGTAAAAACAGTATCTTAAGTCTATTTTTCTATGTTGGTACAGCTTTTGTATTGCTGATGTTACAGCCGATTTGGGACGCAGCATGGCCAAACCTTTCCAGACCATTGCAGATACCTCCGCACAGGACATAGCCCTGGCGAAGCCTCTGATACAGCCGAAACAGATCGTCATCGGGTCTTTTATTGCGGTGCTTGCTCTGGCACTGCTGTGGTCTGGCTTTTTTTTCTATAGAACTTCTGAAGTGGATGAGGTTGTTGATAGAGACGAGTTGAGGTTCGCGGTAGTGGAGCGCGGTAATTTTTTAAGGGACTTACTTGCACAAGGACGTGTCATTACCGCGAACAGCCCAACGCTGTTTAGCCCCGAACCCGGTTTTGCTCAGCTAAAAGTTAAGGCAGGTGACCGCGTAACCGTGGGGCAGTTGCTGATTGAGGTTATCAGTCCAGGCCTGGATGAGCGCCTTGAGCAGGAAAAAGCTTACCTGGATAAATTAGCCGCTGAGTTGGAGCGCAAAAAGCTGGAAGTAAAACGGCGCAAAGTTAATCTGCTTCAGGGTGTTAAGCTTGCCCGGGTTAACCTCGATGCCAGTGAGAGGGAAAAGACGCGTGCCGATAAGCTTATTCAGCATAATATTATCAGCATGATGAATTACGAAAAAACTGTGGATGTAAGAGATCGGGCACAACTGGAGTTAGGCCTTGCCGAGCAAACCCTGGCTATTGAAACGGAAAGCCTGGAGTTTGAGCTGAATATGGTCGCACAGGATCTTGCTGCGCAGAAAGTCGTTGTTGCCAGTGTTAAAAGAAGGATCGGCAGGCTGCAAATAACATCGCCAGTAACCGGCATGGTAGGTAGCTTACAAGTAAAGGACAAACAGGCCATAGGCGCTTATCAGGCCTTGATTACCGTTGTGGATTTAACCCTGTTTGAAATGGAAGCACCTGTGCCAGAGGCCTATGCCGACGACCTGCTGCCGGGGATGAAGGTAGAAGTAAAATTAAATGGCGAGATATTCTGGGGTGAGCTGCTGGCAGTATCCCCCGAAGTTGTGGGCAATCAGGTGCTGACCCGGATGGCTTTCCTACCGCCGCTCCCGGATACCCTGCGACAGAACCAACGCTTGAGCTTGCGAATCTTTATCCAGGAAAAACAGGCTGTGTTGATGCTCGATCGCGGGAATTTTATTGATACTTTCAGCGGTAGTGTGTTTGTGCGCAAAGGAAACAAAGCTACGCGCAGGCAAATAAAGCTAGGTGACAGAAGTTACGCTCATGTTGAAATAACTGGCGGGCTTAAGATAGGGGAAGAGGTTATTATCTCTTCTGCAATGATAAACAGAAACAGTGATGTACTCCTCATCAGGGACTAATCCAATGTTAGAAATGGTAGAGCTACAAAAGGTTTTTCGTACAGGCCTGGTAGAAACCCACGCACTGCGCGATTTTAATGTGAAAGTTGGCGAGGGAGAGTTTGTCGCCGTTACCGGTCCTTCCGGCTCGGGAAAAACGACCTTTCTCAATATTGCAGGCTTGTTGGATGACTTTTCTCGTGGAACCTACAAACTTAATGGACAAGATGTGAGCACGCTCAGTGATGCAAAACGTTCAAAGGTGCGTAATCAAAAACTGGGTTTCATCTTTCAAAGTTTCAATCTAATTGCCGACCTGAATGTGTTCGACAATGTGGATGTGCCGCTAAGGTATCGGGGTTTTTGTGGCAAAGAGCGGAAGAAGCGAATAGAACATGTGTTGGAAATGGTCGGTTTGCAGGGAAGAAAAAAGCATTTTCCGGCACAGCTTTCAGGCGGCCAGCAGCAGCGGGTGGCTATTGCACGCGCCTTGGCAGGTGAGCCCTGCATGATATTAGCGGATGAGCCCACAGGTAATCTTGATACCCTGATGGCAAATCAGATAATGGAGGTGCTGGAACAAATAAATCGCCAGGGAACCACCATTATTATGGTCACCCACGACCCAAACCTCGCAAGAAGAGCAAATCGGCATATTCAGATTGTCGATGGTCAGGTGACGGATTTTCGGATGTATGAGCCGCTAAGTCAGCGAGCAGCTCTTGGCGAGGCCCTTTGAAATGTGGAGATACTATTTATTTCTTGGCTGGCGAAGTTTGTGGAAGACGCCGGTAATATCCGTTTTGATGATGCTCGCGTTGGGCCTGGGAATGTCGTTTTCATTGGTGGTGCTGACTCTGTTCGATTCAACACGACACAACCCAATGCAGCATAAAATCGATAGCCTCTTTGCCGTACAGCTGGATAACTGGTCGGATGACCCAGCTAAAATATTCGTATGGAGCAAAAATTTTGTGCCCACCGCGCTTAACTTTCGTGATGCCAAAGCGGTATTGGCTTCTGATATCCCCGTGCGCAAAACGGTTCTTTCAGCGTCGGGAGCGATGCTGGATAACCCCAGTCAACCAGAAAAATCACCCGGGCTGCAATCGGGGTACCTGGTAAGCAGGGATTTCTTTGCCATGTTTGATGTAAAGTTTGCGGACGGTGGTGCCTGGGAGCCGCAAGGTATTTATACGGGAATCCATGAAATTGTATTAAGTGAGTGGATGAGCGAAAGCTATTTTGAGGATGCGGACAGCGTGGGTAAGCTACTGCTGGTGGACGGAACACCCTACACTGTGGCGGGGGTTGTCTCGAGTGATTGGTACATGGCACCCAGAGTGTATGATCCAGCAAAAAACCCTTTCGGCACTTCGCCCGCCTTTTATTTACCCGCTGAGGATATTGCCTTGTATAACTACGAACGCTGGGGAAGTGTATTCTCGTGGAACAATGATATTAGCGATTCTCACCAAGACTTTATCGATGGCGAAACCCTCTGGCTACAAGCCTGGGTGGAGTTTAAAAAACCGGAGCAAAAAGCGCAGTACCTGGCCTATCTGAAAGGATATATCGAGCAACAGCAGGAAAACGGCCGCTATAAGCGTTCAAACAAGGTATACCTCAATAACAGTCAGAAGTGGATGTCTGTTCTTGCGGGTTACCAGAGTTATGGTGAGTTGATTTTAGCAGGCCTGATTTTACTGATATGCACTACAAACAGCATAGCCCTGTTGATGGCGAAGTTTTTGCGTACGAGTCTTGATTCGGCTGTGCGACGCGCCCTTGGTGCGAGTCGTTTTGCTCTTTTTACACAGCATATGTTTGAAGCTTTTCTGGTTGCGGTAGGCGGAGGCATAATTGCTTTACTTATCAGCTTTTATTGGTTTGAAGTGATTAATAAAACAATGTCCGGCTGGGACTGGCACTACTTCGCTGAGTTTGCCCAACTTCAGGCTTCATCCATAGTGTTTTTATTTGCTTTGGTTTTACTGGCAACCACCTTGAGTGGTGCTTTGCCAGCTTGGCGGGTAAGTGGCACTAACCCAAGTCGTTACCTGAATACAGAGTAGGGAAAGTGTAATGAAAGATATTTTACCGGCGTTAAAAATACTGGCCAGAAACCCTCTCGGACCTGTATTGATTGTAATGCAGATTGGTCTGACGATCGCCATTCTATCCTCGTTGTTTTTCTTTATTAAGAGTATCGCAGATATCACGCTGAAAGACTCCGGTTACGACGAGGCTTACCTTGGGCGCGTCAGCGTAGACCTTAATATGCCGGTAGAGCTGGGGGAAAGCAAAATCAGGGAAGACATGCGCTACCTCAATAGTCACTCCTCGCTGGACGCCGCAGCGGCAGTAAACCGGGCGCCATTCGGGCAGTGGATTGTGAGGATGCCAGTTGCTAACACAGCTGAAATGGAAGGGGCAAACAGGGTTGTTGCGCATATACAGGGTACGGATGAGCGTGGCCTGAGTGTATTGGGCGTGACGCTTATGGAGGGGAGAAATTTCCATGAGTATGAGGTGAGCTATGTACAATCCTACATCGCTATCATGGCCGCCGAGCAGGCTATTATCAGTAAAAATCTAGCCGACTTATATTTCGATGGGGAGTATGCAATTGGCAAGCACATTTTTTGGGAAGGACATGCCATAGAGGTTATAGGTGTTAGTGAAAATGTTAGAGGCACCAACCAGAGTGTAAATTATACTGTGTTTGTGCCAAATGTTTGGCTCAATAGCTCGTTTCACTACGTGCTACGCTCAGAAAAGGGAATGAAGCTTGGTCTCCTGAAAGACATTCGGTCTGAGTTAAATGAGCAGGATAGAAATAGAGTTGTTGGTGAGGGTAATACATTTGAGCAGATCAAAAAGGAAAATCGAAAAGGTTTGTTCTATTCCTTAAAATTAATGGTTCTTATATTTGTTCTACTGCTGCTGGTTTGTTGTTTTGGTGTGCTGGGTTTGACCGCTTACAGGGTAATGAGTAATAAACGCCAGATTGGCATACGAAGAGCGCTGGGTGCTACCCGTTGGCAGATCTGTCGTTTCTTTCTGATCGAAAATACATTGATGTTTGCTGGCGCTATGTTGATCGGTGGTGCTTTATCTCCTCTATTAATAAAAATATTTGCCCAGGGTGGGGTAGATTTTTTACTTCCCTATTATGCTCCTTTGATCACTGGGGGTGTTATGCTCGTTGCTATGCTGGCTGCTGCTGCATTTCCTGCATTTCAGGCTTCGCGCGTTTCTCCTGCATCTGTTTCCGGCAGCTTAACCGCCAAAAGGTAAAACATGGCCAGAATTCTGGTAATTGACGACAACCCCGCCATTGGCTCTGCGCTGGAGCTGATGTTAGGGCTTCAGCACATAGAGGCTGTAACAGCGCTTACACCACGGGCTGGCTTGAGTAGTCTTGCAGAGGAAGACTTCGATCTGGTGATTCAGGATATGAACTTCAGCGAAGATACCACCTCCGGTGAAGAGGGGGTGCGTTTATTTCACGCTATTCGTGAACAGTTCCCCGACATTCCAATTATTCTTATCACCGCCTGGGCAAATCTGGAGACGGCAGTGGCGCTGGTGAAAAACGGCGCGGCAGACTATGTAGCCAAGCCCTGGGATGACGCTAAACTGCTCACTACCATTGTTAACCTTATGGAATTAAGCGAGCTGCAACAGCAACAGCAGCAAAAAAGTCTGCAACTTGCTCTGCTGAAACGCCAATATGAGCTCTGTGGTTTAATTTTTCAGAGCCAGTCCATGACCAAGCTAGTGGAAATGGCGATAAAGATTGCTCAATCGGATGTGCCGGTGCTTATCACCGGTCCCAATGGCTGCGGTAAAGAAAAAATCGCTGAACTTGTGCAAAAAAATTCACGCGTATCATCCGGCCCTTTCGTGCGTGTTAACCTTGGTGCCCTTCCAGACGAGTTAATAGAAGCAGAGCTCTTTGGTGCAGAAGCCGGTGCTTATACGGGCATTACCCGGCAGCGTCAGGGTCGGTTCGAACTGGCAGATGGTGGAACACTTTTTCTCGATGAAATGGCTAATTTATCGGCAAATGGCCAGGCAAAGTTACTGCGTGTGCTGCAGTCGGGGGAATATGAGCGATTGGGCTCCAGTGAGACTCGCCGCTGTAATGTGCGTGTCATCAGCGCGACCAATGCCAATCTCTTGCAGGCTATGGAAAAGGGGAGTTTTCGCGAGGATTTATTCTACCGCCTGAATGTTATTGAATTGCAGGTGCCGCCGTTGTTTGAAAGGCCGGAAGACATCCCTCCTTTAGTCCAGCATTTTATGGGCGCGGGAACAAAACTGGCCCATCATCTGATCAAACAGCTGCAGCAGTACTATTGGCCCGGAAATGTGCGAGAACTGGAAAATGCCTGTAAGCGGGCGCTTCTGCTCAATGAGGGCAGGGCCTTGGATTTCTCCGATTTTGGTATACAGCTCCAGCAGATGGCGCGCCCTAAAAAACCGGCATTTGAACCCGATAAAAACATGATAGAAACAGCCCTGCAGCAAGCCCAGGGAAATATCTCCCAGGCTGCGCGCTTACTTGGTCTAACGCGCCAGGCCCTTTATCGCCGTCTGGAAAAACATGGAATAGAGCCTGAATGAAGCGGTTAAGCTTGCAGGGCAGAGTATTATTGGCATCCTTATCGGGTTTGGTGCCCGCGCTGACGGCACATTATTTATTGCTGCTGGCTGGGCTGCCTGCTGGTGTTTCCCTGCCTGCCAGCTTGATCCTGGGAATGTTTGCTACGCTACTAAGTGTATTGTTCTATACCCGCCAGCCCCATATGCGAATCAAGGCTATTGAAAGTGGACTGTTAAACCTTCTGGACAACGATTACAGCGCATCCATTGCACCTGGACGCGCTGATGAGCTAAGTGTAGCGGTAGGCCTTTACAATCAGGTGGTGGATAAGCTGCGCAGCGAAAGGCAAACACTTTATCAGCGCGAATTATTGCTCGATACGGTAATTCAGAACTCCAATCTTGCGCTATTACTTACAGATAGCCAGCAGCGGATTATTTATGCCAACAGGCAGGCCAGCGACTTTTTTGCCGATGGTAAAAGCCTGCAGGGAGCGATGATGCAGCAATTGCTGCAGAATTTTCCCTCTGCGCTGGCAGATATGCTGGCGAACGGTAAGCAAGGCTTGTTCAGTGTTTCTGAAAATAATTACACGGAAGTATATCATTTAAGCACGGGTAAATTTGTTCTCCAGAACCAGGAGCTAACGCTCTATTTATTTAAAAAAATGACACGGGACATCAATCAAAAAGAAATCGAAACCTGGAAAAAGGTGATTCGTGTTATTAGTCATGAGCTTAACAATTCCCTTGCGCCTATCTCTTCCATGGCCAATTCCGGCCGCATCATGTTGGAAAAAAATCAGACCGAAAAGTTGAGCCTGGTCTTTGACACTATTACTGAGCGAAGCGACCACCTTAAATACTTTATTCAGGACTATATTCGGCTGGCAAGGCTGCCCAAGCCGAAAATAGATCGCGTTAACTGGCATAGCTTTATTTCTCGTCTTGAACAACATTTCAGCTTTGTGCTTAAAGGCGAGCTTCCCGAAGCCGAGGCCTTCTTTGATATCGCGCAACTTGAGCAGGCCTTAATCAATCTTTTAAAAAATGCTCATGAGTCCGGTTCTGCAACGGACGATATTTGTTTGGGTATTGAGCAAAATGAACAGGTTGTTATTGTTGTTGCGGATCGTGGCAACGGCGCCAACAAGACAATTATGGAGAATATGCTACTGCCGTTTTACACAACCAAAAGTAACGGTAGTGGTGTAGGTTTGCCCCTTTGCAGGGAAATCGTGGAAGCCCACGGTGGCAAGATCAGCGTTTCCCCGCGGCAAGCAAAGGGGCTTGAGGTACAGATTGTGTTGCCGATACTTAAACTACAAGATATGGAGTAAAGCAGGATGGAGAAATTTAAAATAAATGCCCGCTACAATGTTGTGTGGTTATTGTCCTGGTGTCGTAAAGGTCTGTTTTTTTTGCTACTGGGTTTTGGCGGTATTGTCTCTATGCCGGGGCATGGGGAGGAAAACCGATTCAAGAAGCTTGAATCTGAAGATTTTAAGGTAGTACTGGTTGATAGTAAAACGAATTTTTCAGCCTACAAAAAAGTGCATTTTTTTCCCCTTAGTGTGGAAAAGATGACCTTATCAAGTGCTGCGGAAAAGAGTTTGCGACGTAACTGGAGGCACTTTAGTGAGCGAGAAGCCCCTGGCATTATAGAGCTTTGTTCTGAAGTTAGTGAAGCTGTTTTTAGTAAAAGTGAAGCTATAACCTTAACTGCTGAGCAAGACAGAGAAACTCTTGTAATGCAGGTTCAAGTTCTTGAACTACTACCCGTTGCCTACCTGGATACTGGCCTGGACACGGTAGGGAGCGAGTATGTCCGGCAATTCGCTGCTGCCCAGTATCGTATCGTTGCTATGGATCCTGCAACAAAGAAAATGGTGTTATTGATTGAGGATATACTCCAGGTAAGGCGTTACAATTCTGTTCTCAATAACAGAGCGATGCATAGAAGTGCATGGAAGGTGAGTTATGAGGCGCTGATGGAAGACCTTGAGAAGCAGCTTACAGGTATCGTGGGCTCATAGCTGAATAGTGTTTGCAGGTGTTCGGGGTTTGTTCAGCTGAAAAATATATACAAGAGCTCACGCCGCCAGGTAATGGCTGTATGTCAACGTGTAATAGTTGGCGACTGCCACCGAAAGTGCTCAGCGGCGTTTCGATTAGCCACTCCATTTTGATAAATAGGGTGTTCCCTTGTGTGGAATGGCGCGATAATAAGCTCTGGAGACGCTGATACTACCTTAATCGTTTTTCAGCATCACGAAAGTGCGATTTTACCAGCTGGGTATCGGGGTGCGCGTACACCATTTTAATTGCCACTAGCAGCTCTGTTTTAGCACCATTACTTAAACTGCCGGATATTTTTTTTGCGCTATCTTTAAACTGGCTGGAGAGTCTGAGGCGGGACTTTTCTGGCAATAAATCCGGAGCGGCGCCCAGCGCAAGGATGCTGAACATGCTCTTCTTCATCATCTGTGAAGCTTCTTCTTTGAGGCTGACGAGTCGCTCGCTCTCTTGCTGGGCCATCTCCTGCTGATACAGCAGGTAAGCTCTCAAGGTTAAATCATGCGAGAACAGCACAATATCTGCAAGGTCATTGGCGAGGCTGCTGTCAATGTTTGTATCTGTCATGGAGAGCGCATAAATTTCAGCAACGGGCTCAAGCGCCTCAATCAAATCTGCAATAAAGTAGAGCTTTTCTTCACTATCAATCTTGCGGTTGTCCAGTATGTGCAGGTTCTTTTTGCTCACCAGCTTTTTAAATACATGCTGAGACTGGGCATCATTTGACCGAGGTAGGGGGATATCACCATTGGCCAGTGCATCGGCAAATGCCATGTAATCCATTTGGTCCCAAGGACGTTTGGATACTTCAATGCCGTTTTCGCTATAGGCGTCGCAAAAGGCCGCTGAGGCAAACAATGTGAGAGCCGCATATAGCACGCATAGCTGCAGCCAGTGAAGCCCTTTTAACAGGCTCGAGCTGTATAGATAGAGGGGGCTTGTTGTTGGCGTAAAAATGGCCATTTGAATTCCTTTTGTATCCAATCCATGAACGAGATGAAGCTAAAATTCTAGCAGCTGTTTTAAGGTTTGTCTGTTTCTGCTCTGTTTCACAACCAGAGGCTTTCGGGCGGATTTGAGATATTAGCGGAGGCTAATTTAGAGTGGTGTCGTTTGTCTACCAAGTAAATGCGTGAATTTACTGTTATTTCAAGGGCTTACATTGCCTTGGCAATAGCGGCGCTTCCGTGCACCGCCTATTTAACTTAACAATAACTATTGCCAAGTTAATAATCTGCTCCTTGGCCAGCGCTTTATTCGCTGACTAAGAACAGGTGAGTAAAGTTGCTGGTATCACCGGGTGCGTAACCAATGCAGCCAAAGAAAGCTTTACTTGTGCCGCCGTAGGCATTGTTTACGGAGCACGCTATTGTACTTTCTTCATCACTGGCATTGGTGAGTGTACCGATAACGAAACCTGCTGAGGGTTTATTAATTTCAGCCTCTGGCAGTACAAGCGTATAGGTGTCTGTTTCTGTGTCACCGTTTTCGGGGTCGCTGATAAAGCTGATGGTACAAGTACCGCTGGTGCATTCTGTGTTAACCAGGTCAACTTCCTCGCCGTCCTGCTGGGATGTGTTTTTAAGGAAGCCAAGGTGCTTACCGTCAAAATCCGTAGCGGCGCTGAGGGTTTTCTTTTCAAGGGTGACGAGAAGTTGCGTGTTTGTACCCTTATCGATATCGTCTTCTGACGGGGACAGTTCCAGCACAGCACTCGAACCCTGAGAGAAGTAAATACGGTTGTTACTCGATGTGATTACCCCGTCGGTATCGCATTTATCTTCTGAAACCACCAGCCCATCCAAAGAGGTGTCTGGCGTGGAAAGTTCATACCCCAGCTCTACACTGGCAGTGCCGGAGGTAGGGCTGTAACTGTAAATACCGAAGTGGCCATCGGCGTGATTATCATCAGTGGTCGCGGGAAATTTGTGAACAACCCAGTTTGCACCGATTAATGAGGGGCAGTTATTGGCGCGGCTTAGAAATAGTATGTGATCCTGCTCTGCGCTATTAGGGCTCAGTACAGTGATCTCTTCGCCAACCTGGATACCATAGAAAAGATCGCCGACGGCAATTTGCAGGGTGTTACTGGTTTTGGTGACTTCAAATTCAATGAAGTCGGAACTGAGTTCAGTTGTGTTACCTTCTATCTCCAGGTCAGGTGATTCGGCATCGGGCTTACTGCGACGGTCCAGGTCAAAGGTATTGTTGTCTTCATCAACAAATAATTCCCAGCTGGAGCCAGCGCCGTGATATTCCTTATCTTGCTCTTCAGGCGGTGGTGTGGGTGTTGGCTCGGTGCTTGATTCAGAGCTGTAGCCGCGCTTACAAGCGCTCAGGGAAAGAAAGTTGAAACACAGCAGGGCTATTGCAATCAGTTGGAAAACTTTCACAGTACTTCCTTAATTTTTTATCGCTTAAACAGGAAATTATGCGGATATAAGCAGCAAGTGGAGCGGTGTCGAATGGGGCCAGTTCAGCACAGAGCCCGCCGCTGCTGGTGCCTTGAGCTTAATACCACGCAGATAAAAATAAGCGTATCACATTCGCGTTGAAGCTGTATAAAGGCTCTTCACCTACCGGCGGTGCGGCATCGCCATCGCCAACAACTTTATAACTGTAGTTGGCATAGTCGAAAGACATGTTATCCAGAAAGAAATTGAGGGTGCTTTTCTCGAAGGGTAGCCAGTCGTATTTAAGCTCGTAACTCACGCCAAAACCAAGCGTGAGATTACTGAACTCACTCATTTCTTTATCGCTGGCGAGGAACTCCTGGGCGTTGATATAGGGGAACAGATCGGAATAGAAGGAGGCTTGAGTCTGGCTGTAGTGTCTGATCTTGCCTTCAAAAATAAAATTCGATTTGTAGGGATGCACATAGCGAAGCTCGTAGTTGTTGGCTCTGATATCCCAGCTGTCCCTGAAGGTGCGCGCTTCAAACCTGATGGCGGCGCGGTAGGGGAGGTAATACATGGAGCGGATGGCATAGGCGTCGCTTGAGCGTGTGGTGGGGTACTGTTCCAGCTGCGAGCCGACACTGCCATCCAGATTCAGAAAACGCACGCTCCTGTAGGGGTTGTTCAGGAAGCCTTCATCGAGCACGGTTTCCGCTTGCAGCGCCATGATCCAGTTCTTGGTGAGTATTTGTGTCCAGGCAACATTAAAGCGTTGGTGGTGGGCGTCCCGCTCAAAATTGTCATCACCATTCCTTCTAATGATGTCGTTGCCTTGGGAGTAGCCCATGCTGACCGTGGACAGGTCGCCAAAAAAGTCCTGGCTGATACCAAAGGAAACCGTCTCGGCATCGTAGTCGCTTTCTGAGCTGTTGGTGAAAGCCAGGCTCATGGTGGTGCGGCTATGGAGGTAATCAACACCGGCACTGGTTTCGGTGCGCTCCTCGGTGTAGGGGCTGCCTTGGGTCAGCACATCGGGAGAGGCGCTGGTTATCATATCGAGGTAGTAGTTACCCCAAACAGAGACTTTATTGGCAATATCTTTGCGTACCAGCACCGAAGGCCCGTCGACGGTAACGCCTCCGCCTTCATAGCGGTGGTATAGGGCATCCGCCCGGTCTTCTGGCAATACAGCGGCCTGCGCTGGAATGATCAGAATACTCAAATACAAGAGTAGGTATCGAAAAAATAGTTTCATTACAGTCTGTTGATAAATTCCTGAATTTTTTTTCAATAAATGCGGTAAGCGCTAGACCGCAAACCCTTAGCACTGGACGTCAAAAAAACACATGAATATGTCCCTATAGTTCCTTCAAGTCGTCCATGAGGGTTTTTGACGTCCCATGCTAATGCTTTCTCAACCCCATAAACGAATAGTCATTGATTCTTTTACCATAAGGGCGAAGCCTGCTCCGAAAAGCCGCGAGTCGAAGGCCCTAATTACACCCACATCCACCACCTGCACTGCCTTCTGCTCCGCGCGCGGCTTCTCGCGCCTCGTAAACATGGTTTAGGTAGCGTGTTGAGGTGGGGTGGGACTCAAACGCCATAATCGGGTCCGCCAGGTTTTCACGCTCGTAAGGTTTTACCCAGGGCTGAATACGCGAGCATGCGCTGCAGGCCAACAGTAAAACGATGATCAAAAAACGAAAGGGCTTGTTTAGCTGCTGCATGAGCGAAGCAATCCTTTAATATGCTTAATATAGGCTTTTTCGTCACCGGGTTTGTAGCCCTTGTGCAGGTAGGAAACCTTGCCATCGCAGTCGATCATCACGCTACTGGGCATGGCGTCCACTTTGTAGGCTTCGCTTACCTTGCTGCTTGTGTCGTAAAGTATCGGGAAATCAACGGGGATTTCCTTCAGCAGATGATTCGCTTCTTTCGGGTCACTTTCCACATTTATGCCAAGTAGTGTAAAGCCGGCAGGCGAATATTTTTTGTGAATTTTATCCAGCAGCGGCATTTCCTGGCGACAGGGGCCGCACCAGGAGGCCCAGAAGTTCAGCATAACCACCTGGCCACGCAAATCGCTTAAGCGGAAGTTTTTACCCTTGTTGGATTTCAAGGTGAAATCCGTGGCCGTTTTGCCTCCCCCTTTGGCCATGCTTATGCCTGCAGGGAAAATACATAGTGTCAGGCTCACTGCAATAGCCGCAGCTTTAATCAGTTTTGCTGAAAATGTCATGCGAGAAACTCCTTAAAAATAAATGGAAACGCCCAGATGTGTTTCGAGATTCTGGATCGCTTTGTCGTCCCCCAAAATATTATGTGTAAACAGGTGGTTGCGTACGTCTATGCGCAGAGCAAGCCAATCGGTGGTAAACACCCGCAAGCCGCCACCAAAGTTATAAGTAAAATATTCGTTGTCGGCGAACACGGTATTGCCTGCACCGCCAATCACATAAAATGCGGTATTAAAGGCGTGTTTACCGAGGAAAACTTCACCCGGCAGCAGGTTTATGCCCAGCGACAAGTTGTAGTAGTCATATTGGCGCTGGTCGTCGGTGAGCAAGGGGCTGCCACCGCTCAACACTTCGTAGCTGGTGGGGGTGGTAGTGGTTGAGCCGTAAACACCTTCCAGAAAGAAGTCCTCTGTTATGTGGTAGCCCATGCGAAAACCATAAACACTATTGGTGCCGAAGTCCTCCACGCTCATTACGCCGGCGAAAATGCCGAATTCGAAGTTCTCGCTGTCGATACGCTCTTCGTCAATTGTTCTCCGTTCCAGATCCGGATTAATAACTTCGTCCAGAACCGACTCGCTTTCCGCTTTTTCCTGTTCTTCCTGGGCAAAGCACAGGGGAGTGAAAATTAAGCAGGTAATTAGAAAAATACGCTGAAACCGGCTTTCCATTCATCAACCTCTTCGTTCGACTCACGCTTGGTTACCAATGTGTGGTCGTTGTATTCAATACGAAATAAAAAACTGCGGGAAACGTAAAATGTGAAGCCGCCGCCCACCGTAAATACAGTGTTTTCCCGTTCTTCGGGCTGCACGATATCGGAGCTGGGACTGATCAATATGCCGCCGGTGCCGAGCGTGAAAAAAGGCGTAACGCGCCAGCTGGGAAAGGGCGTGTGTACGGCGTTTAGTGCCAGCATTTTACTGTTGGAAAACTTACCGAAAGCCTGAGTGTAGCGAAGCTCGGCACCGAGGTTTTCTGTAAGATGATAACCGAGGTAAATATTCTGCGAACGGGCGCCGGAAAAATTGCCGCCACCGAAGCCTATCTCCCAGCGCCGCTTATCGAACTCGGTACGGCCGGGCTGGCTAAGGTCCACCAGCTCTCCCTGTAAACCCAGGGTGTTAACAAACTCATCGCGGTATACCCAGCCTTTTTTCCCCTTTGTGGTTTCCACCTTGTACCAGTCAGTCCGCTTTTTAAGAATACGGATAGTCTCGCCTTTCTCTATGGTGTGGAATACCGGAAAGCCGCGCCCGGGGCCTGTATGCATTTCCGCATAGGCATCGCTGACCATCACCTGGACTTTTTCCTTTGCCAAACACGGCAAGCTCAGTAGCAGGCCGATTAAGGTCAGCATCAGCAGCCTGCCTGCTGTGCCGGGGTGGTTGTACTCAACAAGCTTCATAAAAACAGTATGTTAGTCCGGGCGGTTGCAGCATTGTGTCCGCCAATGTTGTGAACAGGTTCAATAATCAGTGAATTCTCATTTTTTGGCTTAATGTTCAACAGCCTGTTAGGGCGGTGCGACAAATTGATTATTGTAGTACTGGGCACCGATATCCAGCCATTCTGCAATAAGTTTGAGTTCTGCGCCATTTAAAAAGCCCTGGTGTGAGCCTCCGGCTTCGAACACAGAGAAAAACTCATCGGAGGCAGTTGCCCCGGCTGGAGACATCAGGCTCGGCGAGCGGTTGCCAGTGGCCACGCGGTTAATTTGCCTTTGGCCCTCACCGTCAAAATCGAAGATGTTATAGGGGACCTGGGCATTGTTGGCATCCAGTATCAGAGTCAGCTCGGGGTCCTCGGTACCAATGGCGGCGAATACCAGTTCGCCACTGCCGTTTACGGCCTGGTATTGAGGTACGCCATTGATATTCAGTTGTACTTCCAGGTACGCGTATTGTACGCCGGATGGTGATGGGTCGAGTACTCGCTGGCCGCTGCTGTCGAGCACGTAAGCGATGAAAGGTATGGGGTTCATGGCTTCATCCAGCACCAGGGTAAAGTCGGGGTTGGTATTGTTGCTGGGGACGGGCACGATATTGTTGTTCAGATCGGTGGCTTGAAACTGCAGTGCACCGTCAATCATTAACTGGCTAATTAAAAAGAACTGCTCACTTTGCTGAGGTTCTGTTTCATTTTGAATCGCGACGACATTGCCCTCACTGTCCACCAGCAGTTCCTGGCGTAACACCCCTGCAAACAGGTTCACATAGGAGGCGGTGTAATAGTTCTCGCCTTCTACCTGTTCGGCGGCCAGGTTAAGCTGGCGTGGTGGCGTGCCCGCCGGGATCATCACCATGCCGTCGTATTGTCGGGCATGACAGCGGATACAGGTGTTGTCGGCGAGAACAACTTCGGTGTTTTCCGGGTCGGTTGTTACCCGCGCAAGTTCCCACAGCGGTTGGATGTGATCCAGGTAATTGATCACGATACGACACAGGCTGTTCCAGTCAGTGCCGCATTCTGTTGGCGCTTCGGTGCGCAGGTCGCTGTAACTAAAATCAGTTGTGGTGAGTTTTGGCCGGTTGCTGCCGTCTTCCGTCCAATCGCTGTAATCGAGGATATTCACCGAAGGCGTGCGTGGACCATTCACCCTGGCAAAATATTGTGCCATGGTTTCGCCAATTTCGGGTGCGGTGTGGGGAGTACCGAATTCATCCCGCAGCTGGGTATTGGCGAAGGGTGCAGCTGCAAGCGCACCGGGGTTAATAGACTCGGGCTCGGCGTTATGGCGGCCGTGTGGCGTTTCTGTTTGGTCATCGGTGTGGCAGCCATTACACTGGCGAAGCTCGCCTGCGCGCAAGGCCATCCAGTACTCATGACGCTGGCCAGGTTCTCCGCTGCCGTCCGTTGCAATGCGTTTGCCATTGGCATCGAGAATGGAAAAGCTGAAGGCGACATCGGCTGGTACTTTGAACATGGCAGAGCCATCGGGCTCGACGGGTACATAGCCGAGGATGTCCTTCATATGGTTTCGTGCCACGCCGTATGCATCCGGGTCGAAATCGACAACGTCGTCATCGGCCTGGGAAACGGCTTTGACGATACGGATAAAACGCGCCGGCCGCTGGTTCTCCGGCGTTTGTAGTGGGTCTGCAATTGTGCTGATGCCGTTGGGTGAAGCATCACTGCCGTCCAGGTCATAGACACTGCGAATATGCACAATTCCCACGTTTTCAGATTCCAGCTCTGCATCAAAATCTATTCCCGGAACCGGTTCTCCGATAAAGTTAGGCAGGGGGCGAGCCTGGATCACAATGGCTTCGGTATACATGGTTTCCTGCTGCGGTAGAACCACCGGTGCCTGTTCCTGGTTCAGCGGGTTGAACAGCCACAGGCCATATACCGGCAGTGCCTGTTGGATGTTCTGCTGGCTTATGGCGGCGGCAGTGCAGGGGAAATACCCTACCTCATCCTGCTCAATGGTGACCGCTTCGGCGCTTGCATTACCCTGGCGATTCACAAAGCTGCCGTTTTCATCGATCAATTGCAGTGTATCGTCTACGAAAACTCCGAGTTTTAGGCCGTTTAACAAGCAGGGGCTCCAGCTCACCAGCAGGCGCCCCTCTGATTCGTTGATGGGGTAAGCGGAACTGTAATAACCCGCCAGTGACGGAGAGCCATCGGTAGTGGTGCTGCCTTCAACCAGTGCTGTTTGTGCCGGTCCGCTGCCACCTGTGCCGGATACCGGAATATTGAGATCGGTGTAATTCTGGGTGTCGATGGCAATCATGCCGCCGCCGAGAATGGCTGAAACCCGTGGGCGCAGAGTGACCTGAATCCTGTCGTCCAGCAGTTCCCTTGGCCTGGTGAAAACGCCTTCGGTATTATTGCTGCCGGTCATCTGGCTGTGAAAACCGTACTCCAGATTAACATTGCTGCCGTTGGGGTTCGCGGTGTATAAACTCAGTCGGTCCTTGCCTCCGTGATAATTATCCCAGCGCAGAAACATCACTCTGCCATCATCGAGTAAGCTTGGGTATAAATCATGACTCTGGTTGAAGCTGATTTGTTTAATTTCTGTGCCGTCATCTTCCATTACATGCATCAGGAAGGCTTCCGTTTCTTCACCGTCTTCTGTCAGTGCGGAAAACTGCGGTTTGTTTTCATCGAGCAAAACTGCGCGTGATCGACGCTGGCGGTTGGATGAAAAAATAATACTGCCATCCGCCAGGTAGGCTGGCATGATGTCCTGGCCTTCTTCTGCAATGATGTCCGATTCTATTATTCTTCGCAGAATCTCCGTTTCCAGATCGTATTCCCAAATGTTCCAGCTAGGCTGTTCCTCCTCACCGGCATCGGCAAGTTCGGGCGCCCGCATGGCGAATAAAAGTTTGGTGCCTTCCGCGTTAACGGATAAATCTTTAACGTCATAGAGAGGCCTTGGCTCCGGCGTTGCTTCGCTGTTTTCATCCGGTACTTGCGCATCTTCATCGCTGGCTTCTGGCATAAAAGCGATATCCGTGATCACCATGGCATCGGCGGGAACCGAAGCTCGGTCCTTTAGCAATAAGCGCGCGCCAGGATTAAAGGCGGTGAGCTCGAGAATGTCATCAGGAATAAATTCACCCTCCTCATCGCGTGGAATTGGCCTTTCGATATAGGCGATGGGGAAATCGACAACAACCGGGTCCGGGCTCTGGCTTTCGCCACCGCCACCGCCACTACTGACATCGCAACCGCTTATTCCAAAAAGCGAGGCTGCGCTGAATAAAAAGAGAATCTGTTTATAGTTCATGATTTTGCTCTGATTTGTTTCCACGTGGCAGAACAGGATTCGAGCCGCTTGTTCCGCTTCGTTGTTACTAATGAATGTAAAACAACCTTTATGCCTATAACAGGCTTTTTTTGTAGAACTGGCCCCGTGGTTACGTTTTTTTACAGAATAAAAGATATTTTCAGCGAATATGGAAGAGTGGGAACGGATTGATTTAAATGATTAGCTCCTGGGTTGATAAGAGCGCCGAAATACGAAAAAGCTCTTTTTACATAACTGGTTTGTGTTTTTGGCAGTCATTTATTAAGAAAGGAGTATAAGCCGGAAAACTGGTTTGTATTCTCTTGAATCGGGTCTCACTTTTACAGGATTTAACACTATTCTTGAAGGTTAGCGAATAGTTGGGAACATTTCCTGCGTTGTTGCTCCCCTTAGTTACTGTCAGGGCAACTTTGAAAGCCTGTAATGGAAAACGCACCGTTCAGGCAGGAAAAACAGTCACTAAGTGACAAATTTTGACTCAAGCAAACAAATTTTGTGAGCAAATGATTTTTAATGGAGTGGATTGAATGGAATCTATTTTCGATTTGGATACCGATTAGCGTATAAAGCAGAGAGAAGGCGAGGCGATGAATAAGATTTTACCTGTCCACACCCGGCACAAAATTGTGTGCGGTGTTGGGCGCTTCACCGCGATAACGCTTGCGTTGTTCTGGTGGGCTGCTGAACTAAGTGCAGGCACTCTGGAGCAGGCGAAGCGAATGCACGACCGTTTGGCGGGCGTGCCCCCCACTGAAAGTGTATTAATGGAAATGAGAGATGAGCTGGAGGCTGGGAGAGGTGTTGCGGCTGCAGAAATAGCCATGGAGCACGACGGTTTTTACAATCTCACCTTGAAAAACTGGGCTGCTCCCTGGACCAACCGCGAGCAGGACGTGTTTGTACCTTTAAATGACTACACGGCCACGGTTGTTGGTTTCGCCTTGGATGGGCGGGATTTTCGCGAGCTGCTCTATGCCGATGTTCTCTATGTCAGCGGAGCTTCGGGACTTGCCGCCTATTCCAACAGCAATAACAATCACTACCAGCAATTGGAAAGCAGCGGCATCAGCTTAAAAACCCTGCAGGCTCGCTCGCAAAGTTCGTTAACAGGCCTGCCTGCTGATGCTACCGCCGGTGTTGTCACATCACGAGCTGCGGCCAGGTCGTTTTTCAAAGCAGGAACCAATCGCGCTAATTTCCGTTTTACCTTGCTCAACCATCTGTGTATGGACCTTGAACAGGTTCACGATGTGAGCCGTGTGCCTGACCGTATTAGGCAGGACGTTTCCCGCAGCCCGGGTGGCGATGCACGCGTTTATCTCAATAACTGCCTGGGTTGCCATGCCGGTATGGACCCTCTGGCCCAGGCCTTTGCCTATTACGACTACGAGTATGATGCAGACAACGATCTGACCGGCGAGAACGGTCAGATCTCCTATAACACCGAAGGCACTGTGGACTCGGAAACCGGCACCCGCGTTAAAGCCAAATACCATATTAACAGCGCCTCGTTCCCCGGCGGTTTCGTTACCCCCAATGACAACTGGGACAACTACTGGCGAGCGGGTCAAAACCAGAATCTTGGCTGGGATCCAGCGTTGCCGGGCAGTGGTTCTGGTGCCCGCTCCATGTTGCAGGAGCTGGCGCATACTGAGGCCTTTGCTTCTTGCCAGGTTAAAAAAGTATTCAAAGCGGTGTGTCTGCGCGAGCCCGGCGATGCTGAGGATCGGGCGGCGCTAAGCGGCATGGTCAGCAGTTTTAAAAGCCATGACTACAACATAAAGCAGGTATTCGCTGAATCGGCGGATTACTGTAAGGGGGATGAATAATGAACATCTTAAATATTCTTCCCTTGCGATTGGGCTTGTCTCTTGCCCTAGTGCTGGGCGTTGCAGCTTGCAGTGGTGGCGGCCAGGAGGTTCAGGTCAATGATAACTTTGCTCGCGATGGTGGCAGCCAGGGCATTCAATACAGCGGCCCTGCGCCCGGCACCGACGATGTGCTGAGTTTCAAGCTGAATTTATGGGATAATCTCGCAGGTGACGACCGCTGCGGTAGTTGCCATATCGAAGGTGGCACGTCCCCCGAATTTGTCCGCCGCGATGACATCAACACCGCTTACTCTTCGGCCAACCCCCTGATCGATCTTGAAATCCCCCAGAACTCCCGACTGGTGCAGAAAGTGGCTGGTGGCCATAACTGTTGGGGTACAGAGCCTGGCGTGTGTGCTGAGATTATCACTAACTATATTGAAGCCTGGGCCAATGCATCAGGCGCCAGCAGCAATGTCATTGTGCTAACCGCACCACCGCTGATTGAGGTTGCCGACAGCAAAAGCTTCCCGGCAGATAGTGCGCTGTTTGAGTCCACGGTTTACACCCTGCTGAGTCGTCCCGATTACTGTGCGGGTTGCCACTCGGAGGATGCCGCGCAACAGCAGCAACCTTTCCTGGGCAGCGCCGATGTGGATGTCGCCTATGACGCCGCGCGCAGCAGGATGAACCTGGATACCCCGGGAGACTCACGTCTGGTGTTGCGGCTGGCCAATGAGTTTCACAACTGCTGGGGCGACTGCACATCCAACGCTGCGCAGATGGAAGCGCAAATTGCGGCGTTTTCCAATGGTATCCCCATTACCCAGGTGGACCCTGACCTGGTAACCAGCCGAGCCCTTGGCCTGCCCGACGGTATTGTCGCCGCCAGTGGTGGCCGAATCGAAAGCAATCTGATCGCGCTCTATGAGTTCAAGAGCAGCTCGCTGGAAACCGCCTTTGATACCAGCGGCGTTGAACCGGCGCTGGATTTGAGCCTTACCGGCAGTGTGCAGCGAGTCGGTGGTTGGGGCATACGCATACTTGATGGCAAGGCCCAGGGCTCAACCAGCTCCAGCGCCAAGCTCTATGAGCTAATTCGCGCAACGGGCGAATATTCCATTGAGGCCTGGGTGGTACCGGACAACGTTACCCAAGAAGGCCCGGCGAGAATTGTCACTTACTCGGGCGGTTCGGAAATCCGCAACTTTACCCTGGGGCAAAACCTCTACAACTATAACTTCCTCAATCGCAGCTCCCTGGCTGACCGCAATGGCATGCCCATGCTATCGACGCCGGACGCCGATGAAGTACTGCAAGCCACCTTGCAGCATGTGGTTGCCAGCTTCAATCCGGTGGAAGGGATGTCGCTTTATGTCAATGGCGAGTTGGTGGCCCGTGACGAGACCATGGTGGGGGCCGACCTCAACGACTGGGATGACACCTTTGCGCTCGCGCTGGGCAATGAAGTGGACGATGAATACCTGTGGCAGGGGGTGGTGCGCTTCCTGGCAATACACAACCGTTCGCTAACGGCGGAAGAGGTGGTGACTAACTTTGATGTGGGCGTGGGGGAGAAATTCTATCTGCTGTTCAGTGTCAGTCATTACGTCAGCATGCCGGACGCCTACGTGGTTTTCCAGGTTGAGCAGTTCGACAGCTACAGCTATCTGTTTTCCAAGCCCTTCTTTATCAGCCTGGGAGATTCCATGCCCAGCCAGAACATTGCTATGCGAGGCATTCGTATTGGTGTGAATGGTCGTGAAGCGGATATCGGGCAGGCTTACGCCAATGTGGATATCAACATCAACAGCATTAACTACAACCCTGATACCGGCACTACCCTTTCTGAGCTGGGAGCGGTAATCGCGCTGGACAAAGGGCCCGATCTGGATCAGTTCTTCCTCACTTTCGATCAACTGGGGTCTGGAAGCTTTACCCGCGTGGAAGCCGAGCCTCCTGCGCCTCCTTCACCGGCGGACCTGACGGAACAGTCGGATATTGGTTTGCGCCACTTCGCGGAAATCAATGCAACCATCGCTCAGGTAACGGCTACCTCGCTGGATAATCTGCCGACCAGCGTGCAGCAGGTGTACGACACTGTGCGCCAGCAGTTGCCCAGTGTGGAGGGTATTGACACCTTCGTGGCGGCTCATCAGGCGGGCATCATGCAATTGAGCGTGGCTTACTGTACAGCTCTGGTGGGCGACAGCACCCGCCGGGAAAGCCTGTTTCCTGGTTACAGCGCTCTGTCGAACATCAACTCTGCCAACGCAGATACGCTAATAGACCCGCTGTTGGCGGGTTTGAGTGCAAGCACCGTAAATACAGATGAGCTGCTTGATACTCAGCCCGCGCCGGATGATGTTAAAGCGCATCTGGATACCCTGGTTACCGCCATGTCGGGAGCCGATAAAGACACAATCGCAATTGCACTGTGTGCTGCCACTGCAGGTAGCGCGGTAATGCTGTTGCAGTAACTGAATGCAAAGGTGACCAATATCATGGCTAAACGTAGAAACTTTTTTCGCCCGGATGAGCCCCTAAAGCATCCAGATCATCACCGCCCTAAAACACGGCGCGACTTTATCGCCCAGGGCTTTATGGGAGGTATGGCCACTGTTGCCGCCTCACCGTTAATGGGTTTGCTCGGCTCCAAGGCCTTCGCCCAGAATTACGATTTATCAAGCGATATTGATGCCTTGCGGCTGAGCTGCGGCATTACCGACGGTGCGGGTAAAATCCCTTTTATCTGTTTTGACCTCGCCGGTGGCGCCAATATTGCGGGTTCCAATGTGCTGGTTGGCGGTCAGGGAGGGCAGATGGATTTTCTCAGTACCGCCGGTTACAGCAAGCAGGGCCTGCCAGGGGATATGATTCCGGGCCTGGCAGAAGCGACGCCTGCAGCCGGCAGCAACGGCGACCATACCAATACGCAACTGGGCCTGGCTTTTCATAGTGACAGTCAGTTCCTGCGGGGTATTCTTGAGCGAACGGCTCCGGGTACACAGCAGGCGATTAATGGCGCGGTTATCGCCGCACGTTCGGAAAACGACACGGGCAACAATCCCCACAACCCCATGTACGCGATAAATATGGCGGGTGCCAATGGGCGTTTGGTAGCACTTGCCGGTTCTCGTGCATCGGAATCTGGCGGAAATTCCATGGCACCGGCGGAGCTGATTAATAATGAGGTTCGGCCCACCAAAGTTGACAGACCAACCGACGTGACCGGCATGGTAGATGTTGGTGACTTTGGCGCGCTGAGCGACGAACAGGTGGTACGCGTGATGGAAGCGGTGACACGGATCAGTAGCGAGAAACTGGCGAGTGTAAACACCGGGCTGAACCCAATGGATGATTCTGATACCAAGCTTTTAATGCAGTGTGCTTACGTTAAAAGCGCCTATCTTGCGCAGCGCTTCCCTAACCCGGCATCCATCGATCCGGCCTCTGACCCGGATATTGTTGGCGCGGGCGGAATTTTCAGCGTGGATGAATTTAACAGCGACCGAGAATTTCAAAAAACTGCTTCTGTGATGAAACTGGTCATTGAAGGCCTGGGCGGTGCAGGCACCATTGCCATGGGCGGCTACGATTACCATACCGGAGACCGTTCAACCGGTGAGCTTCGCGATCTACGTGCGGGCCGGTGTATGGGCGCCTGCCTGGAATATGCGGCACGAAAAGGCAAGCCACTAATGCTTTACGTGTTCAGTGATGGTTCGGTATTCAGTAATGGCATGACCGACGACTCGGCAGAAGGGCGGGGCAAAGGTGTTTGGACCGGCGACAACCAGCAAACAGCGTCGGCATTCTTTTTGGTGTACAACCCGGGCAGTCGGCCGGTGCTGATGGGCGCGACCGCTGACGAGCAGGCGCGGCACCAGCAAATTGGCTACATGCGTGGCAGCGGTGATGTGGAAACAAACTCCAGTACTGAGCGCCCCAACCCTGCGGCAAATAATGTTAACTTGTTAGTACAAACAGTAATGCTTAATTACATGGCGCTGCATGGTACAAGTGCACAGTCTCAATTTGAATTAGCGTTTACCAATAAGGGCTTGCTGCATGGCCTGGGAAGTTCAGGGATTATGGACCGGCTAACGGCTTTCCAGCCTATTGTGGACGGTTCGATTGTTTAGTGCATGTTTAGTTCCTAGCCCGGCTATTTCATAAGCTGTTGGAATTCTCTCGCCGGGTTTTTTTGACTAGAGTGTGCTCGTGAGCGTAAACGTAGCGTCGGAGCGAGCATGCGCGCTCTAATCGAAATAGGCCAAGCGAGAGACCAGCCGTACAGCTGGTACAAATTGTACTCAGTCAAACTTAGCTGTTACGCGGCGTACAAGTAGTTCCTCCGTGTGCTTATCAATTATCCGGGCCAGGGAAGGGGGAACTATACTTAAATCACTTAACCCGCTAACAAACCGGCCATGCCCGGTTTTTTGTCGTTTTTAACATGTTAGGTAGTTTGTGACAGAAATTTGTCTGCTCAAGAAGAATAATGCGAGCTTTTACAGCCGAATCTGTGCTAAAGGCAGTATCTCTTATGGCAATGAAGTAGAGGGCGTGTGTTTTTTATTGATTATTGTTTTTAGAAAACGCTGATTTGCTAAATTTATCAATACATTGTTGGCTATGCTTTAGGTAAAGAGATTGATAAAGGAAGTAAATTTAATGACTGTATCTAATGAAAGCCTTCCATTACTGCTGCTAAAGGCCAGAGAAAACTCTATCGCCTACGTAAGACCGGTGCTTGCTGAATTTGGTTTAACAGAGCAGCAGTGGCGGGTTATTCGCACCTTGAAACGTGAAGGGGAGATGAATGCGCAGGACCTCGCGGAGGAAAGTTGCATTCTTAGCCCAAGCCTGTCCCGGATTCTCAACCGACTTGAAACAGATAAAGTTATTATCAAAAAGGTGGATAGCAGCGACCAGCGAGCGCTCAATATACGCCTGAGTGCAAAAGGCAATCGCCTGCACGATCGCATTGTCCCCAAAGTAGACAAGCAATATAAATTACTGTCTCAAGCGGTTGGCAAAGAGACCATCGCTCATTTGGTTGGTTTGCTGGAAGAGTTTTCCAGTCGCGGTGCTCAGGCCGCCCAGGTCTGATCCCCGAATTTCCCTATATCCTTTCATTCTTGTGATAGGTGTTGAGTGATCAGTAAACTGATTAATCAACACCTATGGTTGCGTAAGCGGGTGGTGAGAAGTCGCTGTATAGACCATCGCTATCGAAAGTAGCAACCTGGACCTCGTAGCGTCCTGCGGCGATATCTTCTACCAGGTATTCAGCTTGGGTTTGATCAGTTAGCACTACTGTGGCAGTCATCTGGCCGTCTGTTTTAACCAATATTTCGTAGCCGCCAATCTCGCTCAGATCAAGATCTTCACCATTTTCCCGGCTGGTGGGAATATCCCACTCAATGTATGCGGAATAGCTGCCACCCGAGCTTGAGGCTCCACCTGAACTTGACGTTGTGCTTCCGGAAGAGCCACCTGAGTCGCCCGGCAATAGATCGCCCGACCCTGCTTCACCTCCGCCACCACAGCCTGTAATAAATAGACTAAAAACAGCTGTGCATACTATTGCGAAGAAAGTATTAGTGTTTTTCATGGTTGGCGCTCTAATGCAGCTAATGTTTTTTAATTCTAGCGATAGCTTCGCATTATAAATGTGGGCTATTTAACATATTTTGACTTGGGCTAAGTGGAAAGTGTTAAGTTTTGTACGAATTTTATGCTGGAAGGTTATAACAGAGCATCCCTGCTCTTAAATCGAGATCCTAGAGACCGAGGCTGGCGAAGGCAGGTTCTGAGAAGTCCGAGTAAAGCCCTTCGCTGTCGAAGGTGGCGACACTCACTTCGTATTCACCGGCTTCGAGGTCGGTGAGCTCGTACTCAGATTGATTTTGGTTGGTGATGATGATGGTCTGGTATGCAGAGTCTCCGGACTTTTTGTAGTTGATCTCATAACCGCCGATTTCGCTAAGCGGTAGGTCTATTCCATTTTCCCGGGTTGTGGGAATGTCCCACTCGATCAGTGCAGAAGTTGTTCCTGGTGCGGGTGTTGCTGTCGGCACAGGTGTTGTTGTGGGCGTTGGTGTAGCTGTAGGCAAAGGTGTAGGCGCGCTCGTTGGTAAAGGTGTGGGCGTGGCTGTTGGCGCTGGTGTTGCCGAAGGGGTTGGCGTCGCTGTTGGTACCGGTGTGGCGGTTGGTTCGGGTGTAGCTGTTGGCACCGGTGTCGCCGTAGGGGTGGGCTCAGGTTCAGGGCTTGGAGCGGAGCCTGCTGGGTTTATGACGATTTCTAGAATACTGTTCCAGTCATTATCACTATTTCCCCAGCCGACTAAACGGAAGTACCTGGCTTGCTGGCCTGCAAAGGTAAAGCGCTCAAAACCATCACTTTGGCCGCTTTTGCCACTGTATACGGTAACCCAATCCTCACCATTGTTGGACAGTTGGATATCAAAATAGGCTATGCGGGAGCCACCCTTGTAGAACGCGATGTCTAAATCGCTAATGGTTTCTGATTCGTCCAGCTTGTACTGAATCCATTCGCCAGAGCCTTCTGCTGACCAGCGCGTCGACAGGTCGTCATCGAATGCCTGTTCTGGCTGGCTGCTTCCTTGAAAAGAGCTGGCTGTAATCTGTGGGGGCTCTGGAGTTGGTGTTGGGGGCTCTGGAGTTGGTGTAGGGGCCTCTGGAGTTGGTGTAGGGGCCTCTGGAGTTGGTGTAGGGGCCTCTGGAGCTGGTGTAGGGGCCTCTGGAGCTGGTGTGGCAGTCGGGGTCGGCGCGGCAGTCGGTGCCGGGGCGGCTGTCGGAGTGGGACGCTGAGGTTTTTCTGGAGCTGCAGTGGGGGCTGGCTGCTCGGTGTCGGGGATCAGATTTGCGACACCTTCGCCCTCCACTGTCACTCCACCGCACGCAATCAGCGATGTACAAATTAGAGCGCCCACTACCAATTTAAAAAAGTTCATCTGTTTACCTCTACATAAATAATGCTTTTAATTGATGCTTTTGTATTGTTTTATGGAAGTCTAATTTAATATAAAGGTGTTAGGTGTGTATGAGTTAACAGAAAAAGTGATTAAAAAATGATCGCTGCGCCATGGTTAAAAAGTGTGAAATGCAGCTTTCTAGGCCTCACTTAAGTATTGCTTTTTGCGCTATCTCCCCGGTTATAGCCACAATGTGTGGGCCGTTAACGTCTTGCTGCACAAACCCTCGATACACCTAAGGCCGCTTGCTTTTTTATTCGTTAACAAACCATAGTGATTCTCGCAGACGGGTAGGGTGAATCAAGCCTAAAGTTGTAAGCCTGAGACTTTAATCCCAAAAAAGAATTAGTGTCCTTGGATTCTTCATTAAAAACAGCCAAAAAGTGCTTAAAAAATAACGCTTTTTTGATTTTGGCGACAATCTGATCTTTACAAATTTTTACAGGCTGCAGTTGGACTTTTAGATTTGTTTCCATATGAAAATCAGGGTTTATCCATAGTGTCGTTTTAATACTTTATTATTTTGGCTTTATACCAATTAGGCGGCTCTTAAATGTCGGGCCAATAACTGGAATTCCCCCTGCCGATTGACCATAATGCGCCCCTTTTTTTGCAGCAGAGCCAAGAATCAGCCCCTATGAGTAGTATTAATACACGAATCGCCCAGGAATTGAACGTTCAAGAGCAGCAGGTTAGTGCGGCCGTCATACTTTTGGATGAGGGAGCCACGGTGCCTTTCATCTCCCGTTATCGAAAAGAAGTTACCGGTGGCCTGGACGACAGCCAGCTAAGACAGCTTGAGCAGCGCCTCGGCTATTTGAGAGAGCTGGAAGATCGACGGGAGGCGATTCTGTCGTCAATCAAGGAGCAGGAGAAGCTCACCCCCGAGCTGGAAGCGCAGATTCGAGCAGCAGAAACCAAAACCCTGTTGGAAGATCTCTACCTCCCTTACAAACCCAAACGCAGGACCAAAGCGCAGATAGCGCGGGAAGCAGGCCTGGAGCTCCTGGCAGACAGCTTGTTGCAGGAGCCGGCGACAGTTCCGGAAGAGGAGGCGCAGAAGTACCTGAACCCTGAGCACAAAGTAGAGGATGTGAAGGCCGCGCTGGATGGAGCAAAACACATTTTAATGGAGCGCTTCAGCGAGGACGCAGCATTGCTGGAAAAATTGCGCAGCTTTCTCAATGCTGAAGCCCACCTGCAGACCAAGGTCGTTGAGGGTAAAGAAAAAGAAGGAGCCAAGTTCCGGGATTATTTTGAATACAGCGAAGCCGTAGCGAAAATCCCTTCCCACCGCGCACTGGCCATTTTTCGCGGTAGAAATGAAGGCGTGCTCAGTGCACTGCTGGACTTGCCTGCCACTGAGGAACAGCCGCGCAAAGTGCACCCCTGTGAGTTGATGATTGCTGAACATCAAAACATCAAGCATCAGGGAAGGGCCGCCGATGACTGGCTTGCAGAAGTTGTGCGTTGGACATGGCGAATAAAACTGCACACGCACCTGGAAACCGATCTGCTGGGCGGTCTGCGGGAACGAGCCGAAGCTGGTGCAATCGACGTTTTTGCCAGTAATCTGAAAGATCTGCTGCTGGCGGCTCCGGCAGGCCAGAAGGCCACTATCGGCCTGGACCCAGGTTTGCGTACCGGTGTAAAAGTAGCGGTTGTGGACGCCACCGGGCAGCTGCTGGACCACTGCGCCATATTTCCCACTCCGCCGCAAAACCGTGTACACGAAGCGGAAGCGGCCATCGTAGCATTGTGTAAAAAACACAATGTTGGTCTTATCGCTATTGGTAATGGCACTGCCAGCCGGGAAACCGAGAGCTTTGTTGCGGGTGTGCTGAAGAGCCACAATGACCTGCAGTTTCAGAAAGTGGTTGTTAGCGAGGCCGGCGCGTCGGTGTATTCTGCTTCGGAGTTTGCCGCAAAAGAGTTTCCTGATTTAGACGTTACTATCCGTGGCGCCGTTTCAATTGCACGCCGCTTGCAGGACCCCTTGGCCGAACTGGTGAAAATTGAGCCCAAATCCATCGGTGTAGGTCAGTACCAGCATGACGTGTCGCAAACGCGGCTGGCAAAGTCGCTTGACGCGGTTGTCGAGGACTGTGTGAACGCCGTTGGCGTTGAGGTGAATACGGCATCTGCACCGCTGCTGGCACGTGTTTCGGGCCTGAATAACACTGTTGCCAACAACATTGTTGAATTTCGCAATGTTAATGGTCCGTTTAAAAACCGAAAACAATTTTTAAAGGTCAGTCGCCTCGGTGAAAAGGCTTTTGAACAGGCAGCGGGCTTTTTGCGAATCAGTAATGGCGATAATCCTCTGGATGCTTCAGGCGTGCACCCGGAAGCCTATGAAGTAGTGGAAAATATTGCAAAAAAGAACAGTAAAAATGTTAAGGGCCTTATCGGGGACACTGGTTTTTTGCGTTCACTAAAAGTCGAGGACTATACCAGCGAGCAATTTGGTGTGCCGACGGTAACGGATATTGTTAAAGAGCTGGATAAGCCTGGCCGCGACCCTCGCCCGGAATTCAAGACAGCACAGTTTCAGGAAGGTGTAGAAAAAATTTCCGACCTGCACGAAGGTATGGTGCTGGAGGGTACTGTGACCAATGTTACTAATTTCGGTGCTTTTGTCGATGTGGGGGTGCACCAGGACGGACTGGTGCATATTTCCGCGCTCTCCAATACCTTTGTAAAAGACCCCCGCGAAGTGGTGAAAGCTGGTGATATCGTTAAAGTCAAAATTATGGAAGTGGATGTAGAGCGCAAGCGTATTGCCATGAGCATGCGACTGGATGATACCCCCGGCGAAAAAACATCTGCTAAAAAAACCGCCCAGGCCCCCCGGAAAAAACCGCAGCAAGCTGCAGCAAAACAAGGCACCATGGCCGCTTTGTTTCAAGCAGCGGCGAAAAAGCAGAAGCGACCTTAGACAAGGGCCTGTGTTCAGGCCGCGCCCAGGCTTTGTTCCGGGCGCTGCTTACGATACTGGCTGGGGCTGATACCCGTCCACCGTTTAAAAGCGCGGGTAAAGCTGGCCTGCTCGGAGAAGCCCAGCAAATAACCAATTTCGTTCAGTGAAAGATGGCTTTCGTCAATATAGTGCAGAGCCAGTGACTGGCGGATTTCCGCCACCATTTTTGAAAAAGTTAAATGTTCTTCGTTTAGTTTTCTTTGCAAGCTGCGCACGCTGAGACCAAGCTTGTCGGCTATGATCTGCTCCTCCACTTCTGCTGATGGTAGCGCTTCGATAATGTACTGTTTCACTTGCCCGCTGATATCGTCTTTATTCAGGCGAGCTAGCGCTTTGTCTGCAATTTGTTCGTTGATTCTCGCCAGTTCACTGTTGCCGCTGGCAATGCTCCTTTCGGCGTCGAAGCGGTCGATGATCCAGCATGCGTGCTCGCTGTTGTAGTGAATGGGCCGGCGGTACATATCTTCCAAGCGTCGCAGTCCCGGAGTGGGTGAACGCACTGCATGAATTTCCACAGGGCTGAACTCCTCGCCACACAGCATACGGCACATTTTTAAAATAGCGGCGGCACCGGCATCTGAGCCAAAGTTGTGTATATAGTGTTTATTTTCACTAGTGCTCACTTCAAAACGGTAGTGCGAGCCTTCCGGTTTAATGCTGGCGTAAAGGGCGTTGTTTACCAGGCGACTGTAACGACTTAAACGCTGCATTGCTTCAAGCAGAGAGTTGCTTGCCAACCAGGCAAAACCAAGCGCATGGAAAGTGGTGGGGTTCCAGCGCTGGCCCACGGAAACACCGAAATAGTCATCGTCGAGGCTTTCTAGCGCTGTCCATAATTTGAACATTCGGTTAACTGGATAGCGCGCGTTACCGTCGCCTAGTTTGGCTGGATCCAAGCCCGCCTGATTAAAAAAAGCCCTTGGGTCAGTGCCTCTTTCCTGCAGGCTTTGCCAGACCAACAGTGCCCATGAAGTGAGTGTGGTTGATGTCATACTTCGCTTCCCTCGATAAATAGCAGTCAATCTCTTGTCGTTTGTGGTCAAGTTTGGCTGCGTTCCACTGCGTATTCTGAGCTTAACAGCTTCCCAGCACTAGCGCAGAGGACGATAAAAATGAACGATAATTTCCAGAATACCGGTCTGTCATACTACCAGCACACACTGGCAGACTCGTTTACATGTGTTGGGCGTGGCCTTCACACGGGTTTGAAAGTGGTGATGACGGTGATGCCCGCCGAGGCTGACACCGGCTATCTGTTTGTTCGCCGCGACGTACAAAGTTCAAAAAATGAAATTCCGGCGCGTTGGTACATGGTGACTGATACGCATTTGTCTACCACCATTTCCAATAACATGGGCGTTCGAGTCACAACTATTGAACACTTGCTGGCGGCATTGCACGCTTGTGGTGTGGACAATGCCATTATCGTTCTGGATGCGCCGGAAGTGCCCATCATGGACGGCAGTGCAAAACCTTACGTGGATATTATCAAGCGTCTGGGTACTGTGCAGCAAGAAGCAGAACGCCGCGCCATATTAATTCGCCAGACGGTTTCTGTTTCCGAGAGCAAGCGCTCGTCCTGTCTGGAGCCTTCGCCAGTGCCCTGGATTGATATGGAAATAGACTTTGAGTCAGAGGTTATTGGGCATCAGAAACTCTCTATGCCCCTTACCTATGGCATATTTGAAAAAGAAATTTGTAACGCTCGCACTTTTGGTTTTGAAGAGCAAGTGGATACCTTGCGCGAATTGGGCTTTGCCCAAGGCAGCTCATTGAGTAATGCAATATTGGTATCCGATTCGAAAGTGGTGAATATAGAAGGCTTGCGTCACCGGGATGAGTTTGTCCGTCATAAATTTCTGGATGCGGTGGGCGACCTTGCCCTGGCTGGGGGCTATATTATTGGCCAATTCAGCGGGCGCTGCTCCGGTCATCACCTGAACAACTTGCTGTTGCGAGAGTTAATGACTAACGAACAGTCACGTATGTATATGACTTTGCGTCAGGCTGAGGCCTTTTGGAAGGCGAAGCTCTTACATGTGGCGAATCAGTAGTGCGGGATCTTATCTGCACGCTTAATACAGATGAGATTTAACCACGTCGAACATATCCAGCAGGCGGGCAAGATATTGATCTTTGGGCCGATAGCTGCTCGCCTCCTGCTCACGCAGAAAATCCCGTTCGAGATGGTCCAGCATTTTATAAAGTCGTTTGTGGTGCAACCTGAGAAGAGCCTGGATAGGATCTGTGAGCAAGCCTGAAAAAGAGGCAAACACTGAAAGAATCGCCATAACAGCCAGAGTGCTGTAAACCGTGAGCGAAAAGGCAGGCTCTGGGGGAAATAAATAAAAATAAATGCTCCCCAGAGTCTCGCCAAGGAAAAAGTCTTTAACTGCCAGATATTTTGCCAACACGGTTGCTAATAATATTCCTATGCCGATACCGCCAGGTGTGAATTTGTAGAAAGCAAAGGCACCAATCAGTGTACTGGTAATGGTATTGGTAATATCAGAAGCCGCTGTTCGAGTAATGCGGTATTGCATTAAGGCTTCGTGAACCAGGTGTTCAATAGTTTCGTTAACCGAGTCATTCACCTCTTTATGGCTGCCCTGGTAAAGCTCTTGCAGTTCCTTTGCGATGTGTCGTTCCAGGCGGCTGTGTTCGCAGCTCAATTTAAGCAAGTCACTATACAGTTGCTGCGCGAGATGTTTTTGCACTCTAGTGGTAAAACCGGCAGGTACACAGTTCAATAATTTCGCTGTGCGTGACCAGCCAAGGCGCCTGAAGAGAAATTGCAGTGCACTGGTAAGCGCGTAAAAAGGTGCCCAGAATAAATTCAGTGGCGCGCGTAATAAATCAAAGCCCAGCGCTACTTTGTTGGTGTGCCAGCTGCCGGGTGGAAAAAAGTGCGTATTAACGAAGCTGGGAACCCGTTGTCTGCAGCCCTGAAAATAGTTTTGTGTGCCACGGCGAATGGCTTGTTGGATATCGTTGTAATCGACGGGCTTGTCTGGTGAGTCGGTCATCGGTGGGGAGAGCAGGGAGCAGCCTGGCTGCTCCCGGAGGGCTTACATTTCTTCGCGATTAACTTTGCGTGACAGGTCGAGCCAGTTATTCAGCTCGGTCACATGTTCTGCTGACAAGGTTCCGGCAACTTCTTTCAGTCGCAATGTGCTCAACACATAAGCGTAAAGGGCATCAAAATAATCACGCTGGGCGCGGTAAAGGTTGCGTTGCGCGTTCAGCACATCAACCAGATCGCGGGTACCCACATCGTAACCGGCCTGGGTGGCTTCAAGCGCGCTCTGGTTGGATGTAATTGCCTGGGCTCGTGCTTTCACGGTGGTAACACTGGTAACGACTGTCAGGTGTACCGAACGTGTGGACTGCACAATATCGCGTTGGGTCTGGTTAAACAATTCGCGTGCGGCGATATATTCCTGCGCGGCTTTGCGCCGGGAAGCGGATACTCCGCCACCATTATAAATTGGCAGGGTTAAGGTCAGGCCAATGGCTTGATCCTGGCTGCCAATATCGTAATTCGCTCCTGTGTTGTCGCCATCGTTGTTGTAGTCAGAGTAGGAGATGCTGCCTGAAAGCGTGGGGTAGTGGCCTGCTCTTTGCGCTTTGGAAAAGGATTTAGCTGCGTCGGAACTTAAGGAGGCAACTTGTAAGGTGTAATTGTGTTGCATTGCCATATCCACCCAGGCGTTGCGCTCTGCCGGTACTGGCGGAGCAACGGGCAAGTCTCTTTTGAGTGGTGAAAGCTTGTTTTGTGGACGGCCGGTAATCACCTCCAATGCTTCAAAGGCAATACCCAGTCGCCCCTCAGCGATTAATCGCTCCGCCGTCGCCGAGTCGAACACAGCCTGGGCTTCATGCACTTCGGTAATGGCCGTTAAACCCACTTCAAAGCGTTGCCGGGTCTGTTCCAGCTGGTGAGAAAAGGCGTTTTCTTCCGCTCGGGACGTTTCCAGGCTATCGACAGCCTGCAGTACATCAAAATAGGCTTGAGCCGAGCGGAGGATAAGGTTTTGTTCAGCGATATGAAACTCTGCTTCGGCAATATCGGTGACCGCAGCGGACTGCTTGAATGAGTGCCAGGCAGTCATGTCGAACAGTGGTTGCACCAGCGTAACACCGTAGCCTGAGCGAGTGTTGTTGGTCTCGCTGGTAAAGGGTTGATTTAGTATGGGTGGGCTGATGTTGACGTTATCACTGATCCCATCCTCTTCACTGGTGCTGTCAGTCCAGTTGCCTTGAGCATTGATTTTGGGGAGCAGGCCGGCGCGCCCTTGCTTCTTTGTTTCCTGACCTGCGGCGTAGTTAGCCTGGGCCGCTTTAAAAGTATGGTCGTTCTCAAGAGCCTGTTGGTATATTTCTTCGAGAGTGCTCGCATTAAGCGTTGGTGCAAACACGAATGTGGAAAGTACAGCAATAGGAATCCAGCGTTGCTTGTTCATGAATATTTCCTAAGTCGATTTATCCGAATCTGGTGCGGCTAAGTATCACCAATGGCGGTTTTGCAGAAAATGAAACCTCTGGGGAACGCTCTATTGTAGTAGGCTCTTCTGCAAATAGGAACTCAGCCAGTCTGAAAAGCATTACAGCACGTAGGCAGACAATGCAATGTCAACGGGGCCTTAGCCGTTACAGGGTGCCTTGCAGGCTGTATTTGTCGGTGTTTATTTTTGCCTTGCCTGTATTTTGTTCTGCCCCACTACGTGCTTTACTCTAGCGCAAGCTGCTCCTACACTGCCTCGCTTTGTCCTGTAATCATCCTATAGTGTAATAACAGGTGTCAGATATGCCAGATTGGAAACACGATATAAAAGTGCCCGCAGACTTAAACAGCAGTGATGTGGATGTGTTGTCTGATGAAAAAGTGTACAACGGCTTCTTTAAAATGTTTAAACTGCGGCTTAAGCATAAAACCTTTGCCGGTGAGTGGAGCGCAGAGATCAGCAGGGAGCTGTTTCACCGTGGCGAGGCTGCAGCAGCGATATTATATGACCCAGGGCACGATACCATTGGCCTGATCGAACAGTTTCGCATTGGTGCGCTCAGTTCCGAGTTTGGCCCATGGTGTCTTGAGGTGGTTGCTGGCATGATGGAGGAGGGTGAGCAAGCAGACGACCTGATTCGTCGCGAGCTGGAAGAGGAGGCTGGAATTAAGGGTGCCGAGCTTCGGCACATTGCCAGTTATTACTCCACTCCGGGTGGGTGCAGTGAAAAAATTCACCTTTATTGTGCATTGTGCGACTTGCAAGGGAAAGGCGGTCTGTTTGGTTTGGACCATGAAAACGAAGATATCCGCTTTGCTGTCAGCCCTGCGGAAACGGTGTTGAATGGTATGTATCACTCCCGGGCGAACAATGCGGCGACCTTACTTGGGCTGCAGTGGGTGCAGATCCACAGGCAGCAGTTAATAAACGAATTTCAAACATAGAGGCAGGCGTGCTTAATTCATCTCAAAAATTGGTCTCAGTGGACATTAAAAGCCACCATGCCCAGTGCGAGCTGAATTTCTATCGTCTTTTAAATTTGATGCCGAACTGGCAGGATGGCGAGCAGAAGTGGGTGCTGGCCATAGGCAATAACGGCAATTTCTATGTGAAGCTGCAAGTGATTGAGTCTGCCCGCTATACCACCACAGTGGAGGTGTTGCAGCAGCAACAGGGCCTGGAGCCGCCGAGGCTGGTGATTCGCCTCTATCATGATGCCAATATGGCGGAAATCATCTCCTGGGACGGGCACCGGCACTGGAAGCCTCAATATCGCTACCCAAACCCCCAGATGTATCACCCCGACGAAAAGCTGGAACTCAACCGCTTTCTGGGGGATTGGCTGGAGCTTTGTCACAGCCAGGGTTACGCAGCGCCTGCGTATTGTGAATCGGTTCTCGATACAAAGAAATAATATTTCGCTTTAGCGAAATTTGGGCCCACACTTCGTACAAAACGGGCTTAACAAATGTGTCATAAACACCTTGGGCTCATATAGATTAGGAATGCCCTTGTATCTATAGCGGATATAACTGAGTAGAAGAGTATGAGACCTTTTCGCTTATTACAGATAACGGACTGTCACCTGGGTAGCCAGCCTGGTGAGAAGCTACTTGGTCTTGATACAGACCAAAGCCTCTACGATGTACTGCAGCTACTCCAAGCGAACGAAGCGCCGGACATGATCCTTGCCACCGGAGATATCTCCAATGATGGCGGGGTGGCTTCCTATGAGCGTTTTATCAAGATCATTGAGCGCTATTTCCCAAATACTCCTCTGGCCTGGCTGCCAGGTAATCACGACGATCCGATGAACATGGACCAGGTGGTCAGCCTGCCCATCGAGGCTCACTGCGTTCGCGGTGGTTGGAATATGATCTTTCTCGATTCCCGTATCCCCATGGAAGTGGGTGGCGAGTTGCACATCAACGAGCTAGAGCGCATGGACAAGCAGCTGGCAGCTTACCCGCGCCTGCCAGCTATGGTATTCCTTCATCACCAGCCTGTTCCTGTTGGCAGCGAATGGCTAGACCACTATGTGGTGCTCAACCACAAGGCGTTTTTCAAGGTGCTGGACCGCCACCCCAATGTCAAAGCTGTCGTCTGGGGGCATGTGCACCAGAGCTATGAGGGAGAACGCAAGGGCGTGAAGTTAATGGCTACCCCCTCTACCTGTGTTCAGTTTCTTCCCGATTCAGATGATTTTGCGATCGATAAATCCATGCCTGGCTATCGACGCTTTGAGCTGCACGCCAACGGCGCCTTTGAAACAGAGGTCTGCCGCATTAAAGACAAAGTCTACAAAATCGATTTCGCCTCAGCGGGTTATTAGCCCTCAATAAGCTATAATGGGCTCTGTTTTACGAGGTACAGATGCCCGCGCTACTCTATATCCACGGCTTTCTCAGCTCCCCCCAGTCCTTCAAGGCCCAGGTTACGCAGCGTTGGCTGGCCAGGCATCGGCCGGATATACAATTTTATTGCCCTGAGTTGTCCTCTCACCCCGAGCAGGCTGCGGAAATGCTTGATCGCACGGCGGAGCCACTGCAATCTCAGCCTCTTTATCTTATAGGCAGCTCCCTCGGTGGCTTCTGGGCCAGCTGGTTGATTGAGCGAGGAAGAGCCAGCAAAGCTGTTTTGATAAACCCCGCCGTGGCTCCCCAGCAACTGGTGGAAGGGCTTATTGGGCAAGCGCTGGAAAATTACTACAATGGTGAGCGTTACTGCTTGCAGTACAATGATGCCGAATTTCTAACAAAGTGTGACCTGCCCATCGCTAAAAAAAAGGCCTACTGGCTGATGGTGCAGCAGGGCGATGAAACACTTGACTACCGCCAGGCGGTAAAAAAATATCACGCATGCAAGCAATTGGTAGAACAAGGTGGCAGCCACACCTTTGAAAATTATGATCAATGGCTGCCGCAAATAATACAATTTTTATCTGAATAAAAACTTAAAAACACACTATGGAAAATTACACCGCAGAAGATATTGAAGTCCTCACCGGCTTGGACCCCGTTAAAAAGCGCCCGGGTATGTACACCGATACCACCCGGCCCAATCACCTCGCGCAAGAAGTTGTCGATAACAGTGTAGATGAAGCGCTTGCAGGCTTTGCCAAGAAAATTGAAGTTATCCTTCATAAAGACCATTCTGTCAGTGTCTCCGACGACGGGCGAGGGATGCCTGTCGATTTACATCCCGAGCAGAAAAAACCCGGTGTGGAAGTTATTCTTTCCACCTTGCACGCAGGGGGAAAATTCTCAAACAAAAACTACCAGTTCTCTGGTGGCCTGCACGGGGTGGGAGTGTCGGTTGTTAACGCCCTGTCCAAAATTCTGGAAGTGACTATTAAGCGTGACGGCAAGGTCTATCGCATTGGCTTTCAAGGCGGTGAAAAAGCCAGCGACCTCGAGGTGGTGGACAGCTGTGGTAAGCGCAATACAGGTACCACCGTTCGCTTTCTGCCAGACGCAAAGTATTTCGATTCCAATAAATTTTCTGTAAGCCGTTTACGCCATGTGTTGTGCGCTAAAGCGGTACTGTGTCCGGGCCTGGAAGTGTTATTTTTTAATGAGCTTACAGATGAGCACGAAACCTGGTACTACGAAGACGGCTTAAAAGACTACTTAAAAAGTGCAACCCTCGGCTGGGAGACCTTGCCACCAGAACCCTTTGTGGGTTCGTTTTCCGGGCCGACAGAAGCGGCGGACTGGGCAGTGCAATGGTTGCCCGAGGGCGGTGACATTACTCAGGAAAGCTACGTAAACCTGATTCCCACCTCGCTGGGTGGAACCCATGTTAACGGCTTGCGTACCGGCCTGATGGATGCCATGCGAGAGTACTGCGAAATTCGCAACCTTATTCCCCGGGGGGTAAAACTGGCCCCGGATGATATCTGGACCAACTGCTGTTTTGTGCTCTCCTCAAAACTGGAAGACCCGCAGTTTTCCGGGCAAACCAAAGAGCGTTTATCTTCCCGAGAAGCTGCCGCATTCGTTTCAGGCGTCGCCAAAGATGCTTTTAGTTTATGGCTAAACCAGCATACCGAAGAAGGCGATAAAATTGCCGACTTCTGCATTAGCAATGCACACAAACGGGTTCGCTCCAGTAAAAAAGTTGCGCGTAAAAAAGTCACCGCCGGCCCTGCCTTACCGGGTAAACTTGCCGATTGTTCCTCCGGGGACCCTGCAAGCGGCGAGTTGTTTCTGGTAGAGGGCGACTCTGCAGGCGGCTCAGCAAAACAAGCGCGGGACAGAGAGTTTCAAGCCATCATGCCCTTGCGCGGAAAAATACTGAATACCTGGGAAGTGGACAGCTCAGAGGTGCTGGCCTCTCAGGAAGTGCACGATATTTCCGTTGCGCTGGGAATAGACCCCGGTTCCGACAAGCTGGATAGCTTGCGTTATCACAAAGTCTGCATCCTCGCCGACGCAGACTCCGACGGCCTGCACATTGCAACGCTGCTCTGTGCACTATTTGTAAGGCATTTTCCTGCACTGGTTAATGCGGGCCATGTGTTCGTTGCCATGCCTCCGCTGTTCAGAATCGATGTAGGGCAGGAAGTTTTTTATGCCCTCGATGAAGCAGAAAAACAAGGTGTGCTTGAGCGCATAGCTGCGGAAAAGAAAAAAGGCAAACCCAATGTACAGCGTTTTAAAGGTCTGGGTGAAATGAATCCCCTGCAATTAAGAGAAACAACCATGGCCAGGGACACTCGCCGGCTGGTACAACTGGTAGTAGACTCAGGCGATGACACGCACCAGGTAATGGATATGCTGCTCGCCAAGAAAAGATCGGGGGACAGGAAAGAGTGGCTGGAGGCCAAAGGGGATAGGGCTGAGGTGGGTTAAAAAGAGAGATGGCATGTAAGCCCTTGAAATATGAGTGAATTCACGCATTTCCGCAAGTATTTCAAGGGCGCGCAATTAAATAGATAAGATAATCTATTTAATTGCCGGGTTAATTAAAGATGCTATGCACTTGGTGGCCCAAATCTATTAACACCTGCATCGCCGGCCAGGCAGCCGTTTTCGACAAAGGCCCATATTGGACCAATAATGGGGATAAATGATATAAATACCCACCATCCGGATTTATCCCTGTCATGCCAGCGTTTTACCTGTATTGCCAGAGACATCCACATTACTGGAATGTAAATTAACACTATAGCAATGTTTAACACAGATTCGCCTATACCAAGTAGTCCAAGAAGTACAATTAAAATGAACATCGCGGCAATTACTCCGAGTAGTGAAAGCCAGTAAGTTTTCCTGGTAATTCTGCCTGTAAAAGAAAAAAGTATTTCCTTTACGCTTAGTTCAGCCAGTTCATAATTGTCGTTGTCAACATTAGACTCCGGGGCCTTGTAAATGTTTTCCGCCATCAAGTTATCCTCTTTGTTGTTTAAATTAACTATCGTTGCAAGAGCCCCTGCATTGCCCTACCATACGCCGTCCATGGCGGAGCATGTAGCTCATTAACCCTGCATATAAAGCATCGCCAGGTTAAAATAAACGCTTTTGCTTGTAAACGGAAGCGTGGGTTTGAAGTAAACTCGCTTTGGTGCAGACATGAATCCGGCGTTACCACCGCAACACGCTGCAAGTGCCTGCCTGTAAGCTCTGCTCCAGAATCTCTAGCGAATCTAGCAGTAAGAACGGCGATAATCCTATAGCATCTAAAGGCTGAACTTCAAATATAAACTGAAGTAGAGAGATAGCCTTTCTTTCCTGGAGTTACTCAAGTCTTACTTGAAAATCCAGCAGTTTCTGCCACTGTTTTTTGCCTCGTAGAGGGCTTTGTCTGCGCGGGAGAATGCATGATCGAAGCCCTCGTTAAATTTTATAACGGTGATACCGATGCTGACACTGAGCCCCCTGACATTATGCTCCGGGATTTCCAGTTTTATTACTTCTTTTCTGATTTTTTCCGCAAGCACCATCGCTGGCTCGCGACCCGTATTGGGGCACATGAAAATAAATTCTTCTCCACCCCATCTTGCAACCGAGTCAACTGCTCGAGTGCTTTCCACGAATACTTTTGCCACGCATTTCAGCACCTCATCACCAACATCATGGCCTTTGTTATCATTGATACGCTTAAAGTGGTCCAAATCTGCTACCAGCAATGCAATTTTGCTACTTTCACTGCGCCATTGAAACGCGCTGTCGATAATCTCCTGCAGCCCCAGGCGGTTCATGGCACCGGTAAGAGGGTCGTAACGGGAGAGGTTTTTGTAGCTGCGCGATTGCTCCTTCAGGTCTTGCGTGAATTTATGCATTTCCTGAATTTGTGTGGCTTGGGTTTTCCGTATGGTGTTCAGTTGTTTCAGCCTGAGCAAGCCATTAATAGTGATGGTACTCATCCACAGAATCAGTATCGATAAATACCAATTCTCGGCTGAAATATGGTGACCGACCAGTTCAATGTTTTTCAGAACAATAAAATGCTCTCCATAAGGTGCGGGTTCAGCAAAATCCAGTTCAAATGAGGTCACGTTTTCAAAGCTTGCTTTTGCCAGGTCATTCGGCACGGAGAATTGTTGAATCCACCAGTCAGCCAGTTTAAATTCTGTGAGAGAAAAACGGTAGTCGGAGTTGGGGCCAGGGTTTCGGATAATCAGCTTTATAAACTTCGCGCTATTGTAGTCGTTTTCATTGGAAAGCCTGCTGTCGAAGTTACGAAAGTGCGCGCGAAAAAACGAAGCTGGGCCCTTGTAATCCAATCGCAGCCTCAGCTCGTTGTAGCTGCTCATATCCAGGCCTTTGGTCCAGTCACTGGGGTCCATCGAGAAGGAAATACCAATTCGGCAGGAGGGGAATTCCGGCGCTTCTACGCCCTTGCGTAAAGTACAATGCCACTGGGTCATCCCTTCGTCTATAAAGTGGGCTTCGCTGTTGCCGCCGATAGCAGAATCACCGTCTGTATAGGTGCTGAACTGTGAGTGCGGGGCGAGTCGCATGGTTCGGGCGGGGATGAGTTCATATGCCAGAATGAGGAGAACACTGAGTGCAACCATCACCAGGTACAACAAGTAAATGTTTTTAGATTCAAGGTTGCGCATATATCATTGGCTTGGGCTGGTTATCTTCGATGTGGAGGAAGGCCCAATAAAGTATAGACCAAGGCTTTAGCACTTGCTTTGTGCAGCCAGGATGGTGGTATACGATGCCGGGCGAGCTAGATTTCACCGCGTCTGGAGTATGCTGCAATTTGGCTGGCAGTGGGCTCCACAGTACTCTGGCGGGCCTGGCTTAATCGGTGGAGCAGAGCGGCACCGTCATCAACCGGAGGTTCAGTTAACAGGCCCCTAGCCTGAAGGTTTCAATAAAATGAGTGTGGACACCAAGCTTCTGCAATGTGGTTGGCAGCCCTTCTTTCAGCAGCAGCTCTCCCTGGATGAGTGGGAGCATGCGCGGCCAGCAAGAGTCGTTGAGCAATTTCGCTCTGAGTTATGGGTGGAAACTGAAGGGGAGCAATTAGTGATACCTGTTTTGCCTTCCATGCCAGCGTTGGTGGTGGGTGACTGGTTGTTGCTTGACGAGGAAATGCGTTTTTCGCGCTTACTGGAGCGAAAGAGCAGTTTCGCCCGCAAAGCCGCTGGCACAAAAGTGATGAGGCAAATAATCGCTGCAAATGTGGATACGGCGTTTATTGTCTGCTCCATGAACGATGATTTTAACCTTAATCGCATTGAACGCTTTCTTGCGCTGGTGAATGAAGCCGGTGCGGAAGTGCTGTTGCTACTGAGTAAAAGTGATCTGGCGGAAGATCCGCAAGGCTACCTTGATCAGATTGCTTCGCTGGATAGCTATTTGCCCGTTGAGTCGGTTAACTGTTTGAGCGAGCACAGCTTGTCTGTTATTGCTCCCTGGCTCAAGGCCGGGCGTACCATTGCTGTACTGGGTTCTTCCGGTGTTGGCAAATCTACCCTGGTGAATACCCTGATAGGCGAGCAGAAACAGCAAACTTCGGAAATCCGCGAGGATGATAGTAAAGGGCGGCATACTACAACACGACGCTCATTGATCAAGCTAAAGAGCGGTGCGCTCATTATAGATACTCCAGGAATGCGGGAGTTGCAACTGGCTGATTGTGCTGCTGGTATCGCGATGACATTTTCAGATATTGAGATGCTCGCGCAGAGCTGTCGCTTTCAGGATTGTCTACATCAGAGCGAACCCGGTTGTGCCGTTCAGGCGGCATTGGAAAGAGGGGAGCTTGATGAGCGCCGCTTACAAAATTATTTGAAACTGCTGCGAGAGGAAAGTCGCAACAGTGCCAGCCTGTCGGAGCGACGGGCCAGCGACAAAGCGCTGGGGAAATATTACAAACGAACGCTGGTAGACTCGAACAAGCTGAAAGGGCGGTAGTTCAGTTGTTAACTTGGTAATAGTTATTGTTAAGTTAATAGGCGGTGCAGGGAAGCGCCGCTATTGCCAGGGTAATTTAAGCCCTTTAAATACCAGTAAATTCACACCTTTACGCCGTATTTCAAGGGCGCAATTAAATAGATAGGATAATCTTTTTAAGTGCCGGGTTAATAGTCAGTATTTTCCTTTTGCGCTGTAGTCAGGTTTTCAATATTTTTGTCAAACTTCAAGCCTGAATTTTTTGCCCGTCTTAGCCAAAGGTTTCGTGCCAGTACTTGCATATCCGGATGGCTGTCTGTTTCATCCACTATCTCCAGGCCGAGCATGGTTTCAACGATATCTTCCATGGTTGCAATGCCGAGGATATCGCCAAATTCATTCACTATCAGGCTCATCTGCTGATGGTTAACACTCATTTTTTGCAGCAGACTTAATAAAGGCGTGTTGGAGAGTACCGTCAGTATTTCCCGCTCCAGCTTTTTAAGTTGTGTGTGGTGCTTGTCTTTCGCCGCTTCCGCGAGGATATCGTCTTTGCGGATAAAGCTTCGTATTTTATCGGATTGACCTTCAAACAGGGGGATGCGAGAAAAACGGTAGATGGCCTCTTGTTTTATTGCCTGCTCTACGGTGAGTGTTGCATCGAGCGAAAAAATTACGGTGCGAGGCGTCATTATGTCTTTGGCGCTTAAGGTGCGCACTTGCATGATGCTGCGAATCACCGCGGATTCTTTGCTGCTTAAAATACCCTGGTGTTCACCCATCCAGGCCAGTGCCGCAATTTCATCGCGGCTGATTGCGTGTAAACCTTCCTCGCGGGCAAATATGCCAGTGATTTTCTGAGACATAAATACTAATGGCCACATGCTGATTTCAACGAATTTCAAAATGGGCAAGCAAGCGGGAGCAATGGATCGCCAATAGTTGGCTCCCAGGGTTTTGGGGATAATTTCCGAAACCACCAAAATCAGCAAAGTGAGAATTGCTGAAATAACGCCGAAATAGGCTTCGCCAAAAACTTTGGCAGCTTGCGCACCAACACCTGCGGCACCAATGGTATGAGCAATGGTGTTGAGGCTGAGTATCGCTGCCAGTGTGCGGTCCAGGTTGTTTTTAGTCCTCTCCCAGCGGCGCCCGTTCTCGCTGCCTTTTTCCTTTTCCTTGGCGATATAGCTTGGGGTCACGCTCAGCAGCACCGCCTCCAGAATGGAGCAAAGGAAGGATACGCCCAGCGCGAGAGTAAGGTAAAACAGGAGTAGTGCCATAGTGATGACTGCTTAGGAAATTCCGGGCAGCTAATGTTACATGCACTACTTTGAGTCTGTCACCCTTGCTGACATCAGCTGTTTGTTACGGCGTGCTAGGAAGAACCTTGATTGGTAGGTTAAAATCTCTCTCCGATTTGCGCTTTAAGCTTGGTCTTGCCATTGGTCTCTACTTACCTGAATTCATTGCATATGGCCCGAACACCGGTTTGGGGCATTGTCGCATCCCTGGTTTGTGTCTCTGTGCTGATTATTGGCGGCTTCTATCGTTTAAGTACCCAGAGCTTTTCTTACCCGTCGGAATCAGGTCCCCTTGTCTGGGAGGCGCTGGAAACCACCGACAAAGAGATGGGGGGCAACTCCAGCATGAGGCTGCGCGAGAGCGGCAGTTTGCTGGATTTTGAATTTAAGCTTTCCGATACCATTGAGTTTCCCTATGCCTCTGTTTATATCCGGTTTTCTGAACAGGGGCAGGAAGTGATGCCGGACTGGTCCAATTACACCCACCTCAGTTTCAGAGTGAGTTGCCAGCCGGACAACGTGCTTGCGGTGTCGGTACTTGGCTATGATGAGCAATTCACCAAACTCGAGGAGTTCTCCAGCTTTCGTCCACTACAGGTTTTTGTCTCTTGCTCGGCTGATTGGCAGAATTTTTCGCTTGACCTGCGTCAGCTGGATACACCGGAGTGGTGGCTGGTGGATAATAAGCTTCCGGTGTCGGCTAAAGGCTACACGCTGGACAAAATCAAAGCGCTTGCTTTCGTATCAACGCGACAGAGCCCTGTGGGTATTGAAACCCGGGGGAAACTGGAAGATATCACCCTGGCTGGCAGAAACTGGCTGCTAATGAGTTCCGGCATAGGGCTGGTTGTATTGCTGTGGGGAGCTGCTCTGTTGTTTTGGTGGCGCTTGCGCGCAATACAGCTGGCGCAGCGGCATGAGCTTGGAAAAAATTCAGAGCACCTAAAAGTTGTGCCCTGCGAAAAAATCGAGGTTCGGGAAAAAGGCGGAAAGGATCAGGACGCAGTGCTTGCTTATCTGGCTCAGGAATACTCCAATGCAAACCTGAACCTGGATACGGTGGTTAATACTTTGGGATTAAACAGAACAAAGTTGAATCAGGTGTTGAAGGATTCCACCGGTATGACATTTGTGGCTTATTTGAACAAGCTGCGCCTTTCTGAAGCGGCCCGGCTGCTCAGTGAAAAAGACTCCAATATTTCCGAAATTGCCTACGCAGTGGGCTATAACAGTGTTTCCTACTTTAACCGCCTCTTTAAACAGGAGTACGGTGTTTCTCCCACCTTGTATAAGCAGAAAAAAGACGCTGTGAACACCCCATAGCAGAATTTACATTAAAGCTTGTATTTTTTACATCGCATTGTGCTTTTTTGCTCTGTTACCTTCAGCGCTGTTTTTATTTCTTTAGTCTCGGCCTGCATATTCATTTAAATAAAAATAATACCTGCAGGAACTCTCATGTCCAAACACATAACACATTCATTCATCAAATTAATGGCTTTGGTCTTGTGGCTGTCATCAGCTTATGGCAACGCTGCAAGCCTGGAGCAGGTAGAAAATTTCGGCAAGAACCCCAGCAATCTGGAGATGTACTTGTATATCCCGGATACCATGAGCGAGAACGCGCCGCTGTTGGTTGCAGTTCACTACTGTACGGGTTCCGGGCCTGCTTTTTTCTCCGGTAGTCAGTTTGCCAACGAAGCGGAAAAATATGGCTTCCCCATTATTTACCCCTCAGTTACCCGCGCCAGCAAGTGCTTTGACGTTGCTTCTGCGGAAGCCTTGACCCGCGATGGAGGCAGTGACCCCGTTGCCATTATGTCGATGGTGGATTACGTGCTGGCCAATTACGATGTAAACGCTGATGAAATCTATGTAACAGGCGTTTCCTCCGGTGCAATGATGACCAATGTGCTGCTGGCCTTATACCCGGATGTATTTAAAGCCGGTGCAGCGTTTGCTGGCGTGCCTTATACCTGTTTTGCCACCACGGACGGTTCCGAGTGGAACGGCACTTGTTCCAGCGGCAACCTGATACAGAGCGCAGAGCTGTGGGGCGATGCTGTGCGCAAGGCCAATCCGGGCTACACCGGCCCGTGGCCAAGAATCCAGTTGTGGCACGGCACAGAAGATGTTGGCCTGCACTACAATAATTTCGGCGAGGAAATTAAACAGTGGACCAATGTTCACGCTATCAGTGACAACCCTGTGCTGATGGATTCTCCCGAAAGTAACTGGACCAGGACTCGTTACGGTGATGATTCTGAGATGGCGCCAGTGGAAGCAATCAGCCTGCAGGGAATCCCGCACAACCTGCCAGTCAATGCGGCTGAAGCGATTCGCTTTTTTGGGCTGGATAGCAATGTACCGAAGGAGTCCGATGCTGGTCGCTGTAACTGGTACGGTACTATGCACCCACTTTGCCTGAGTCAAACGACTGGTTGGGGTTACGAAGCCAGCCGAAGCTGTATTGGTGAGCAAACCTGCGCAAGCTTGCCCGAGCCCTACGGTGTTGTGGCTACGGAACCAACACCGACACCGGAAGTAACGCCAACACCGACACCGGAAGTAACGCCAACACCGACACCGGAAGTGACGCCAACTCCCACACCGGAAGTAACGCCAACACCGACACCGGAAGTAACGCCAACACCGACACCGGAAGTGACGCCAACACCGACACCAGAAGTGACGCCAACACCCACGCCGGAAGTGACGCCAACTCCAGATGATACGGTATCCGGCAGCTGCATATATACGGTAAGCAGTGATTGGGGGAACGGTTTTACGGCGTCCATTACTGTTACAAACGAAGGTGCGAGTGCTATCAACGATTGGGCCGTGAGCTGGAGTTATAGTGGTGGCGCTAAAGTGACTAACCTGTGGAGTGCCCAATTAAGTGGTTCCAACCCTTACACTGCGAGCAGTATGGGCTGGAATGGCACATTGCAGCCCGGTCAATCAGCAACTTTTGGTTTTCAGGGTAGCAAACCTTCAGGTGCGGCTGAGCTTCCGCTTGTAACAGGTAGTATCTGCCAGTAAGTGTGTGATCTCCGGCTCGCTTTGCGCTGAGCCGGATTCTTTCACGGAGTTTCAGGAGCGCTCCTTTTGTTTTCCCCTCTCTTTCACGCAGGTCTTTCTTGTGCGGGTACAGCACTTTTCGCCCATATGCCTTAGATGTTGAAAAAAATAGGTTTTATTTGCCTTTCTTTTCGGGGGCTTACCTCCTTATTAACCCGGCAATTAAATAGATGATCCTATCTATTTAATTACGCGCCCTTGAAATACTGGCGTAAATGCGTGAATTTACTGGTATTTCAAGGGCTTACATTGCCCTTCGGGCAATGGCGGTGCGTCCGTGCACCGCCTATTAACTTAACAATAACTATTGCCAAGTTAATAGTAACGTTGCCATATCTTCGTTGCAGTTCTTATTGAGCAATTTGTAAAACTATTAACCCGGCGACCCAATAGGTCGTGCTGATCGATTGGCTCGTCGCCCTTAAAACTGTGCGAAAACCTTGGTTTTTAGGCCTTGAATAAACTTCCCTGGCGAATGCCGAAAGTGGACTGTGATCAAATAGGCAGTTTCTACAATAGCTTTGAATCCGGGGAATACTTAGCGCAGTAAGCAGTAGTTTTATGGGTTGAGGAAAGCTACCGTGGGGCGTTCAGAATACGGTCTGGAAGGTCGCTTGCGCTGCTGTAGCTGTGCGACGCAAAAGAAAAATAATGTCCACCGAATCACAATAATCAAGAGGACATGTGCACGTGTTTAAACAATCATTGTTGAAATTTTTTCCCGCAGCGATGCTTATTGCCGCTAGTGGTGCCTATGCCTGCGAAGGCGTAAATGAGTATCCGGACTGGCCTGCAAAAGATTGGGCTGGCGGGGAATACAATCATGCCAATGCGGGTGATCAATTGGTCTATCAGGGCTCGCTGTACAAGGCAAACTGGTACACTAATTCAGTACCAGGCAGTGACTACTCCTGGACATTGGTATCCAGTTGCGGGGGTAATGGCAGTTCTTCATCGAGTTCGAGTTCAAGCTCATCCAGTTCAACTTCCAGCTCCAGTTCAACTTCCAGTTCCAGCTCCTCATCAAGTAGTTCCAGCAGCTCAAGCTCTTCTTCGAGTAGTTCCAGCTCTACTGGTGGCAGTAACACTTCCGTGAGCATTCAGGAAAATACCACCGGCTTTTGTGGTGTGGATGGCTCAGTGGACAGCAATAATTCAGGTTATACGGGAAGTGGTTTTGCCAATACCGCAAACGCTTCTGATAACGGTGTCTATTGGGCTGTTACGGGGGACGCTGGTGACTATACGGTTCGCTGGCGCTTCGCGAACGGCTCGTCGGCAGACCGCTCTGGCGTGTTCCGTTCAAATGGTGCCAGGCTTGCTAGCGAAGGCTTTTCATCCACGGGTTCCTGGACAAGCTGGGATTCAAAATCCATCAGCGTGGAAATGGGCGGCGGTTATAAAAAGCTTAGCCTGGTGGCTAATCAAGGTTCTGGTCTGGCCAATATCGACAGCATAGAAATTTCAGGCCCCGGGGTTGCTGTCGCTGACTGTGATGCTGCGCCAAGTTCTTCCAGCAGCTCAAGTTCCTCCAGTTCTACCAGCAGCTCCAGTTCCTCCACCTCTAGCTCTAGCTCTTCTAGTAGTTCCAGTTCATCCAGCTCTTCTTCCAGCAGTGGCAGTGGAACATCTTCAAGTGGCTTTCCCGCTCAGTCAGAGTTGAAGGCCTTCCCAACGGCTGAGGGTTATGGTCGCTACGCCGCAGGTGGTCGTGGTGGCAGGGTTGTCCACGTAACTAACCTCGATGACAGCGGTCCCGGCAGCTTCCGGGATGCCCTCGATCAAACGGGACCGAGAACCATTGTGTTTGATATCTCTGGTGTGATCGAGCTTAAATCCAAGCTTTTGATTACCGGCACCAAAGGCAACGGCTTCGTAACTGTTGCGGGCCACACTGCGCCAGGTAAAGGCGTTGTGCTCAGCGGCTGGACCTTTGGCATGATCGGTGGTTCAGATGTGATTGTCCGCCATATTCGTACGCGCGTGGGTACGCGCTCCGGTAACACGATGGACGGCATGGGCATGGCCTCTGCGGAAAACTCTATCTTCGACCACTGTTCTATCAGCTGGACCATAGACGAGGGCTTTAGCTCGCGCAGTGCCAACAATATAACGCTGCAGCGCTCGCTCATTTCCGAGGCCCTGAATGAGGCGGGTCACAAAAAGTATGGGGACGGTGCACGTCATGGTTATTGCGCCAGTATCGGTGGTGATACTGGTAGCTTCCACCACAATCTGTTGGCGCACTGTGCTGGTCGTAACTGGAGCTTGGCAGGTGGCCTGGGCAAGAAGCCGTTCGTGTACGTAGGTAAAATGGATATCCGCAATAACGTGGTTTACAACTGGCAACACCGCACCACCGATGGCGGTGCCCACGAAGTCAATTTCGTTAACAACTATTACAAGCCCGGCCCGGTAACGGAGGTGTTTTTCGCCCTTAACGCGCAAAACGATGGCTTCCCTGGAACGCAACGCTACTTTTTCTCTGGCAACGTGATGGAGGGGCGCTGGGATGAGTCGAATCAGGATGAGGGTAAAAAAGCAACTGGCAAGCCTCGTGATTATGACCCATGGGTATCAAAACCTTTCTTTGAATCATACGTAACCACCCAGTCTGCCGGCGATGCCTATTACAATGTTCTGGCGGACGTTGGCGCAAACGTGCCCGTTCTGGATGATCATGATGCGCGGGTAATTGAAGAAGTGCGCAATGGCACCTTTACCTATCGTGGCAGCAAAACCGGCCTGGCTGGTCTTCCCGATAATGAAGCTGATGTTGGTGGTTTGGAGGATTACCCTGTCATTCGCCGAGGCTCCAGCTGGGATTCCGATGGCGATGGTATGCCCAATGAATGGGAGCTCAAGCACGGCTTGAACCCCAATAAGGCTTCTGATGGCAATGGCACCAATCTGTCCAATGTTGGCTATACAAACCTTGAAATGTACCTGGCTGACCTGGCTGGGGATTTTAAGTAGCTTGTTTTGTTAGCATGAGCGAATAACTCCGCGATGATCTATGCGGGATTATCGTGCACTGAACTTCCTTGAGCAGGTAGTTTGCCAATAAAAAAGGGCAGTCTGAGAAGGCTTCTCTTTTTTTGTGCTTACCCCTAATCAAGGCGCATACACGGTTTACTTTGTGCCTGTTTTTAGGCAGTGTGCGACACAATGCTCAAAATGCCATCCTCCGGCTGAGCAAATAAAGCCTGCTAACTCTTTTTTTAGCTAAGCCCTGGGTTAACTATGAACTTAATTAAGAAAACAGCTGACGTGATTTACTTTGTCGCCGCATTTCTAGCCATTTCGCTTGCGCTCACCGCCTGTAGCTCCAATACGATGGTGACCCCTCCTGCAACACCAACGGTTAATCATGAAGCGGCCATACCCGAAATAAAAGTCTTCTATGCGGCCCCGCTACCGATAATGACTGCACTGCTGGAGAACAGCGAGCTTGACGTTAAACTGTCTCCCGTTGATGAGCAGTTTTCATATGTTTGTGGTGGTGTATTCGCGGATGCCGATTTGATTACGAAGGTGTTAATGGATGCGGAAGTGGTTTTTCGGCTGTCCGGTGTGATGCAGGAATGGGTTCCTATCGAAGGCAAGCTGGATGAGTATTTTATATTTAGCCTGGACTATTAACCCGGCAATTAAATAGATTATCCCATTTATTTAATTGCGCGCCCTTGAAATATTGGCGCAAATGCGTGAATTTACTGGTATTTCAAGGGCTTACATTGCCCTGGCAATAGCGGCGCTTCCCTGCATCGCCTATTAACTTAACAGTAACTATTGCCAGGTTAATAGCAGGGTGTTGAAAATCTACCTGTAACAAACACCGAGCCCATACTTTCAAACTGAATGGCACGGCATCTGATAATGCAAGTCGTTTTCGCGAAGCACAATAAATCAATTACGGAATAGGGCGGGTACACTGATCGTCTTTCTCCCTGACGATATTGATATCCATATCGAGCATGAATGGTTTGTCACGCTCATACATACCTGCCTTTAAGTTGGTGTTTTCAAGGCAATAGTAGACCAGGCCAGGCTGCTGAATCAGCTCAATTGCTTCAGTGTAATATTCAGACATCAACTGGTCGATTTCCCCTGTTGAATACAAGCTTTTAAGTCCGTCCTCCAAGCGCCTAGCGAGCAGCGGCTGTTTTTTACTTACATGAAAGTACGTGGGTAAGTATGTGAATATTGCCACATTGCTTACGGTATAGGTTTGCTTGGAGCGTTTGCTCAGGATGGGCTTCTCAACGCTGATTTCGTAGGCGCCGCGCATAAATAAATCAAAGCGATCGGCTAATAACATCTTGAACAAGCCGTCGTAATTTATGCCATAGACAACCGTAAAATGATGGTCGGTAAGAATTTTAGCCGTGGACCAGCCATGGCCAACACCAAACCGCCGCGACCTTAACTCCCCTAGGTTAGCGATATTATCTATAGTCTCTCGTTTGGCAGAATTGGCAAAAAATAAGCGATAACTTGCCAGCCCCCGTTCAATCGGTACCGGTACAATAATGGTCTGGCCATCCCAGGAAGGTTTGTAAGCAGACACACCGACTGAAAGGTTAGTGCCTACACTTAGTTCTGCCATCAGACGCTGGCTGTTCAACACCGATGCAGGCTCAATCAGTTGGTAAGGGCCATATTGTGCAGTGCTTTCCTCAAGCGCTGCCACTAGCAAGCGATAAGCATAGGTGTGGCGAGGGTCTTCATCTCCCATTGCCGCCAAACCGATCACTTTTTCTACCGTCGATGCATTGGCAGAGAGCCCAATACACAGCAAGGTAAGGGCGCAAAAGGTACAGTAGGCTGAAGCCCTAATGCCAAACCGTTTTCTTAGCACAACAAAACTGCAAGCCTTTAGTAATAGTAACCAATAGGAATAAAGAGGTCGCTAAAGTGGAATTTTAGCTAAGCTATCGTTATGTAAAGTTGGGTCATCTGCAAGCAACAAATGACGGTCGGCAAGAATATGGCGTGAGCAGAACAGTACTTGAATGTAATTAATAGATTGTTTTGTTTTTAGAATAATTTGTTATGCCAATGCACTTAATTATCTGGCGTGTAAGTACGGAGCTTCGTCCGCCTGATTTAAGCGCCAAATACGTAAAGTCGAAGCCGCCAGCTCACTGTTTTTGGTCTAACCTTATATTACTTTATGCCGTTATTGCGATGTAATGAGTTCTGTAAAAGCCTATCTACAAACATTTTTTGGACGATTTGAGTTGGTATTAATCGTTTTGGCGATACTTACCCTCGCTATCGTATTTTTACCCAAAAATTGGTTAGACCAAAAGCATGTGCTGGACCCAAAATCCTTCCCTGTAAGCCTGATAAAAGATGACTTTGGCGCCACAAAGGTGTTTTGGATTGATGAGGAGGCCCAAAAGTGGCGTTGCAGAATAGGCAGTAACAACCCTCGTGCATTCTGCAGTTTATTGCTGGAGGTGGTGGATGAGCGCAGGCGAGGGTTAGATTTAAGCCATTTTGACAGAATGCAGGTAAAAGCAAGCTATGAGGGTGATGGAGAAACCCTGCGAGTCTATCTTCGTAATCGGCATCCCCGCTACTACATACAGGGGGATGAAATGTCGACAAAATACAATATGGTTCAGGCGCCAGTTTCTGGTCTGAATAACGGTGTTGAGTTTAGCATGGGCAGCTTCAAGGTCGCCGACTGGTGGATCATCCAACGCAATATCCCCCCAAGTTATAATGACCCTGAATTTACCGACGTAATCTACATTGAGTTTCAGACGGAAGAGCGGGCGCTAGCAAAAAATAGTGCTATACAGATAAAGGAAATCGTATGGTCGACGCAAATGATTTCCAATGAATTGCTGTACCGCGCTCTGGTAAGTGCATGGGTGTTCGTGATTGTGCTCCGGGTTTTGTACACCATTACCAATATCCGCAGTGAAATCAAAAACAATAAACAGAAGCGTGATGAGATTATCAGTATCAATCAATTGTTAAGTGTAAAAAAAGAGCAGTTGGAGGAGCAAGCAAAAACGGATTATTTAACAGGTACTTTAAATCGTTTGGGAATCCGTGAAATATTATTGGAGGGCTTGCAGTCATGGAATGAGAAAAAAGTGCCCTTCTCCCTTATTGTGTCGGACCTTGACCACTTTAAACGTATCAATGACTCCCATGGTCACGACGTTGGCGACAGAATTCTTGTAGAGTGTGCTTGCTGTTTAAAGCAGACTGTCCCAGAAAATGCTTTTGTAGCGAGGTGGGGCGGTGAAGAATTTTTGATTGCCTGTAAAGATTCGAGCCTTGAGAAAGCTCGAGATATTGCCGAGTCCATGCGCCTTGCGCTTGAGAAAAAACATATTAGTGATGATGTTAAAGTGACCGCAAGCTTTGGTGTAGCCTGCCTCGCTTCTTCAAGTTTGGGTGATGCCTTTAAAGATGCTGATGATGCGCTTTATCAGGCAAAAGCATTAGGTCGAAACCGGGTTTGCGTGGCCGGTGAAATGACAAGTCCAGAAGAAAAAATACCTGCGAATTGCGAAACGTGATACTAAAAGACTATCTGTCCAATAACCGACGATTCTGGGTTTTAGAAGCCGGACTTGCGCTGTTGGCAGCGCTATCAGTAGTAGTGATAGTGTCACCCGAGTTCTGGTTTAGCCGTACATTGGTGTTTTATGCTCAGGATTACCAGATAAACATAACGAATGATTCTCCTTCTGGTGGAAACAGTGTTGTTGCTTGGAAGGGTGATAAAAATGAATTTTGGCATTGTATAAAAGGAAATAAATTCCCGGTATATTGTGGTTCTTCAGCTTATGTGGCGAAGGATGGCAAGGGCTTTGATTTGAGTTTTGCTACAAAGATGAGGGTCTGGATAGATTATCTGGGAGAGGATAAAGATCAAAATAAAGCTATAAAGCTGTATTTGCGTAATGCCAACAAAAAATATATTACCTCTGAAAATAACAGTTCGACCAAATACAATCAGATTATGTTGCCCGTTCATGAACTGGGTGATGCCCATACTCTGGATATGGAGCTGTTTAGTGTTGCAGATTGGTGGTTATCAAGGAAGCCTCCAGAATTTGCACAGCCTGAATTCGATAATATTACCGTGATTGAACTACAGACCGGGCAGAAAATTGAAGATAATGACTATTTTCGGCTCAGAAAAATAGAGTGGCTTGGGCAGGCCTATTCTGAGGAAACTACATTCAGAGCTCTGGCTGTTTCCTGGGCAGTGTTGATTTTATTGCTGCTTATGTACCGCCTTATTAGCCTAAAGATTAGATTGCTTAGGGACAATAAGCTGCAAGCAGAACTTTTTGAAGTGAATGATTTGCTAAAACTGAAAAATCTGGAGTTTTCTGAGCTTGCCAGAACAGACCATCTGACAGGCTTGCTAAACAGGATGGGGCTGAGAGATGCGTTGCATGAAAAAGTTAAAGAGTGGCGAGTTAACAATGCCCCTTTCTCTTTAATATTACTGGATATCGATAAATTTAAAGACTTGAATGACTGTTTCGGACACGACGAGGGAGACAAGGTACTAAAAGCCCTGGCGAATTTCCTTTCAGAAAGTGTCAGAGCAGGGGATGACCTGGCTCGCTGGGGTGGCGAAGAGTTTATCATTGTATGCCACAACACAGAGCTTGAGAGAGCCTACTTGGTTGCCGAAAACCTGCGTAGAAAGCTGCAGGCCACAAAGCTGCACAGTAAAGCACAGGTAACCGCGAGTTTTGGAGTGTCATCGGCGGTTCAGAGTAATGTGGATGACATGTTCAAGCGCGCAGACCGGGCTTTGTATGAGGCAAAAAAACAGGGACGCAATAAGGTGTGCAAGCTCTAGACCTCTATTTAGGCCTTGAATGTTTGCAACGATGGCAGCAGTTCAATGAATGAGTATTTTGAGCCTTTTTGAGCGCAGCATCGGTAACGCAGAGAACCGACGAGCAAATCTGGGTCGAGTTCGGGTATATGGTTACAGGAATTTAGCGTTTTTTGAGGTTGCGATACGCTGTTACACTGTCTGGCGCATGCTCCTCATACTGTGGCACATTCTCAGGAATTACTTCCCAACTGGCCTTGGAACCAACAAAAATGTGATGGCCAATTTCAAGTTCAGGGTCTTCGTTAATGCAACCGAGTGTTACCCCGTGTACTTTTTTTTGGTAAATACCGCATAAGGTTGAGCCGCACTGCTTGCAGAATTGCAATCCAAAGCCTTGCTTACCCACATATGACGTCAAAAGCTCTGTACCGCAAACCCATTTAAAATCTGATGGCTTGACCAGGGCATATGCTGAGGCTTGAGAACTAAAAGCTTTCCTGCAGCGAGAACAGTGGCATGACTTGGCATCTCGTAATCTGCCATTTATCTCGTACTTAATCTCACCACAAAAGCACTCACCCGTTAATTTCACCTAACTCCCCAGGATGCAGTGAGGCTGCATAAGGTTTGGGTAAGCTGCACTGCCGGTGCAGTGAAATATTCTTCGGGTACGGCGTAGCCATTGTAAAAATGGCGTACTGCACGTACGCCAATTTTAGCAATTTAATGGGAGTGGATCCGATTACAAGGGCTTTACATTTGTAGCACAGGGGCCTTTTTGTCCTTGTCCAACAACAAACTCCACTTTCTGACCCTCATCAAGTGATTTGTATCCGCCCATTTGAATTTCTGAATGGTGAACAAATAGATCCTTGCTACCATCATCTGGTGTAATAAAGCCGAACCCTTTATCTCCGTTAAACCACTTTACTGTTCCTGAACTCATACTATTTCTCTCTCTCTTTCTCTTGCGGTGATATTAATGATCCATTCACGTCATCACCATAACGCAAATAGTTTTTGCTGAACAAAAAGATATAAGGTATTCGTTATTGTCATCGTCAGATTGTTTAAGCAACTGAGCCAAATAAGCTGGCGAATCGAAACCGAACCCCAAATCCTTTGCATAGTCTAAATCATGCACTGCCGCTAAGGCTGCCAGCGCTCATTCGAACGCACTGATTCTTACCGCGGCACAGTATATCATCGATTTTGAATCGATCTAAGGGACTAAAGAGAGCTCTGATGAGGTCCAAGCGGCCTGAGCGTGATCCGGGGCCCCCAGATGTGAGCTCCGGCGCCACGCCTGCGGCGCTGCTCCTGTGAAGCCAGAGGTATCTGGGGCTTAATCAGAGGTTCTTTAAGCTTTTTGCTCCATGTCAACGGCTAGTGTGTTGTCGATGAGTTTCAACAGGCGGTCCAGGGCTCCCTGATTTTGCAGGGCAACCTGCCTTGCCGCCTCGCCTGCCTTAGCGGCCATGTCTGCTTGCAGCAGTTTTTCCACTTGTTCGGCCAGTTCGCTGGCTGTGTGCACCGTGATCAAGCCTTTTGCTGCGATCAGTAGCTGGGATATTTCAGCAAAGTTAAACTGGCTTGGCCCGCTAAGTACAGGCAGTGCCCACACCGAGGGTTCTATGGTGTTGTGGCCGCCATTGCTGACAAAACTGCCACCGACAAAGGCAATATCGGCACAGCCGAATAACAGCATCAGTTCGCCCATGGTGTCGCCGAGCAGAATGTCGAAAGGTGCTGCCGCCTGGTGCTTCGCCATTTTGCTGCGGCGCAGGGTGTTGTAGCCTTTATCTACACAGAGCCTATGCACCGTGTCGAAGCGGTCCGGGTGGCGTGGAACCAGAATCAGGCGGGTAGAGGGTTTTGCCTGTACCAGTTGAGTATGGGCATCGAGAATGATTTCATCTTCGCCTTTGTGTGTTGACGCGGCTATCCATATTTTGCGCTTGCCATTGTCGCTCAGAGCCTGCTTAAGCTCCCTTGCATCTTCGCGTAAATAGTCTGCAATAGTGATATCGAATTTTATGCTACCTGTGACCTGAGTTTTGTTTTTGTCTAAGCCAAGGGCATAAAAGCGCTCTGCATCCTGCTGGTTTTGAATAGCGGCGCAGTGGAGCTCTCTTAGCATGGGGCGAGCCAGCCAGCTAAGCTTTTTATAGCCTTTGGCAGATTTTTCTGACAGGCGTGCATTGGCCAGCAGGGTGGGTATGTTCTTTTTTTGGCAGCAGTGAATAATGTTGGGCCAAAGCTCTGTTTCCAGGAAGACCGCCAGGTGCGGTTGAATTTTGTTTAAAAATCGATTCACCAGAAAGGGAATGTCATAGGGCGCGTAGACATGAAAAACACGGTCACCGTATGCCGCCTCCACACGTTCGGAGCCGGTAGGGGTCATGGTGGTGATTACTAATGAGTATTCTTTTTGCAGAAGCTGGTTGATCAGCGGCCGTGCAGCGATAAATTCACCCACTGAGACGGTGTGAAGCCAAACCGTTTTATGCTCACTGGTTTGGGGAGGGGCAGTAAAGCGTGCAAAGCGCTCACCCCAGCGCTGGCGATAAGCGGGCAGGGCTTTTCCTCGCCACCATAGCCGTGCCAGCACCAGCGGAAGGCACAGGGTAAATAACAAGCTGTAGAGGTGTCGCATTATTAGCTCTTGCGTTGGCTGTTATATAGACCCGCATAGGCACCATTTTCCGCCAGTAGTTGCTGGTGAGTGCCTTGTTCAACGATCTTTCCTTTCTCTAACACAACAATCTTATCAGCGTTTTCGATGGTGCTCAGGCGGTGGGCGATAATGAGTGTTGTACGGCCCTGTTTCAGGTTGTCCAGGGCGCTTTGAATTTGTTTTTCCGATTCGTTATCCAGCGCGGAGGTGGCTTCGTCCAGCACCAGAATGGGGGCGTTTTTATACAGTGCGCGGGCAATGGCAATACGCTGGCGCTGGCCGCCGGAAAGCTTGTCGCCAGCTTCGCCAATTTCCGTTTCGTAGCTGTGTTCCAGTTCGGCGATAAAATGATGCGCGTAAGCGTTGTTTGCCGCTTCCACGGCCCGCTCAGTATCGATGTTACAGTAGTCGTTACCATAGGCAATGTTGGCTTTTACTGAGTCGTTGAACAGAATGGTTTGCTGATTTACCAGGGCGATATTTTGCCGCAGGCTTTTCAGGCTCAGTTCGGTAATATTCTGCCCGTCGATGGTAATGCTGCCTTGTTGCGGGTCGTAAAAACGCAGCAGTAAATTGGCAATTGTCGATTTGCCACTGCCGGAAGGCCCCACCAGTGCTACGGTTTGCCCTGGTTTAATGCTCAGGCTAAGCTCGCTCAGTGCATGTTGATCCTGCTGGTAGTGGAATGAAACATTGTTAAATTCGATCGCGCCATCAACGCTTTCAAGGCTTTTCGTTCCGTTGTCTTTGGCGGGTGTTGTGTCGAGCGTGCCGAAGATGGTTTCCGCCGCCGCCAGGCCTCGCTGGATAATGGCATTCACCGTACTTAAATTGCGGAAGGGTTTGGCAATCATACCCGCGTAGGTTACATAAGCTACCGCAGCGGCGGCGGTGTCCTCCCAGAATAGCAGCACCAGTAAAAACAGCACCGCCAGTGCGCTGGCAATGACAATGTGCAGTACCGGTGTTTGCGCAGCGCCCACGCGCTCGTATTTAATACCAAAACGGAGGTTCTCGTTGGTCGCGTCTTTAAAACGCTGGTTTTCGTAGTGTTCGCCGTTGTAGCTTTTAACCAGTTTTATACCCTGGAAACTCTCAGTGGCGATGTGTGTAACTTTGCCCACGGCGCGTTGAATTTTACGGCTCACGCGGCGGAAGTATCGGCTGGCGAAATAGATCAGCCCGGCGAGAATGGGTATAACGGCGGTAAAAATCAGCGTTAGCTGCCAGTCGTAATACAGCAGAAAACCAAGCAGAAAAATGACTGAAAGGCCATCCTGAAATAGAATTTTAGAGGCGCGGGTAACAGAGCCGGTTACCTGTTCGATGTTGTAAATAATCAGAGATACCAGCTCGCCGGAGTTTTTGTCGTCGAAATATTTTTGCGGCAGGTGCACCATATGGCTGAATACCGCCTGCCGCAGATCATTCACCACAGAAAGCCCCACCCGCCCCATATAGAAGTTTCCAAGGTAGGCGCCCACGCCACGCAGCATGGCCAAAACCACAATTGCCACAGGAACAAAATAGAGAGAGCTGCGTATCTCGGCGGGAATAAATGTCAGGCGCTCCGTTGGCCTGCCTTCAAGGTTGTTGAGGAAAAATTCAGTAAGCTGCACCATCAGCGCTTCCATGCCGGCAAAGAGCATAAAACCGATGATGCTGATAATGAAAAAGGTGCGGTATCTAAACGCGTAGCCAAGCAGCCGCTTATAAAGAAAGAGATTTTGTTTTGCAGATGAGGCCATGTTTGCTCGGGTCAGAAAACCGCATGATTGTCGGGAGCGTTGTTCTCCCGACATCTGGCGGGAAGCTTATTTAACGGGGGCCAGCCATTCCTTGTACTGGTCCAGGCCACCACGAACTGCATCGAAATACATACTCTGCAGCTTTTCGGTGATGGGGCCGCGCCGGCCTTCACCGATTTTACGCCCGTCCAGCTCGCGAATAGGCATTACTTCAGCAGCGGTGCCGGTGAAGAAGGCTTCGTCGGCAACATACACTTCATCGCGGGTAATGCGTTTTTCGACAATGGTATAACCGCAGTCTTCTGCCAGCTTGAACAGGGTGTTACGGGTAATACCGTCCAGGCAGGAGGTTAGTTCCGGGGTGAATATAATTCCTTCGCGAACAATAAACACGTTTTCGCCACTGCCCTCGGCAACGTAGCCTTCGTTATCCAGCAGCAGCGCTTCCTCGCAGCCACACTCAAGCGCTTCTTTGAGTGCGAGCATCGAATTTATATAGTGCCCATTGGCCTTGGCCTTACACATGGAAATATTTACATGGTGGCGGGTAAAGCTGGAAACACGTACTTTAATACCCACCTCTTTCAGCTCCGGTGCCATGTAGGAGGGCCAGTCCCAAGAGGCGACGATGCAGTGGGTTTTGAGGTTGTCTGCGCGCAGACCCATACCTTCTGAGCCGTAAAATACCATAGGGCGGATATAGGCTTCTTCCAGGTTATTGTCGCGAATAACTTGTTTTTGTGCCTCGTTCAGTTCTTCCTTGCTCCAGCGCATGGGCATGTTCATGATTTGCGCGGAACGAAAAAGGCGGTCGGTATGTTCTTTAAGGCGGAAAATACTGGTGCCGTATTTTCCTGCGTTGTAGGCCCGCACGCCCTCAAAAACGCCCATGCCATAGTGCAGGGTGTGTGTGAGCACGTGAACCTTGGCTTCGCGCCAGGGGATGAGTTCGCCATCGAACCAGATGACGCCGTCGCGGTCAGCGAGTGACATTACTTACTCCCGTATTCTCTCAGGTCCGGAATTACAGCCGGAATTAGTTGTTGTTTTGTTGTTGCATTAAATTGTGCCACATGTCAGCCACTTGATCCCGCGCAGTTTGCAGTTCCGCGCTGAGATCGCCCTGCTCTATGAGCATCGGCAATTGTTGCAGAGTGCGTTCGTGGCCAAGGGAACGAAAGGCTTTGTAGGCGCTGGTTAATTTTTCGACCTCTTGAGTCGAGAGAAGGTCGGATTGCGCAAGGCTTTCCAGTATGCGGATGTTGTCCGTGTGTAGCGTTAACGCCGGTACTTTGTGTGCCCAAGCAAGAACCGCGTATTGAACCATAAATTCAATGTCGACGATACCGCCTCTATCCTGCTTAAGGTTAAAGGCTTTGCTACCCTCGTGACGCTTATCGCTGCCAAGGTGATCGCGCATTTTATTACGCATTTCGATCACATCCCGACGCAAGGGGTTCTGCTGGCGTTGTCGACACAGTATAGAGTGGCGAACGTGATTAAATTGTTGCTGCAGTGCTATATCCCCGGCAACAGGTCGCGCGCGCACCAGTGCCTGATGTTCCCAGGTCCAGGCATCCTGTTGCTGATAGCGCTCAAATGCGGGCAGGCTGCACACCAGCATGCCGGAGTTGCCTGAGGGGCGCAGGCGCATATCCACTTCGTAGAGCTGGCCGGAGGGCATGCGGGTTTCCAGTTGGTGGATGATTTTTTGCCCCATGCGAATGTAGAAGGTCTGGTTATCCAGCCTTTTTAAACCGCGCTGCACACCATCCGTATGGCCCATACTGTTGGCATTGTGGATGAACACCAGGTCCAGGTCTGAGCCGTGGCTTAACTCCATGCCGCCGAGTTTGCCGTAACCGGCAATGATGAAGCTCGGGCCGCTTTCATCGCCATCGGGGTAACCGTGTTTACTGGTCATTTCGCGCCATGCTAATTGCAGAACGTACTCCAGCACGGTTTCCGCCAGCCAGCTTAAGTAATCGCTCACTTTCATCAGCGGCAGTATTCCACGTATCTCACAGGCTGCCACGCGCAGTGCGTGAGCCGAGCGGTAGTAGCGCAGAGCGTACATCTGTTGTTCCAGGTCAGTTTCGTTGATGCGCAAAGTCGTGCGTCGCAGTTCGTCGGCCAACTCGCTTTTTGGGGGTGCGTGGAACAGGCTGCGCGGGTCTAGCAGTTCATCCAGCAGGGCAGGACCAGTGCTAAGTTCCCGGGCGATCCAGGGGCTGGCGCCAGCCAGTTGTACCAGTAGTTTCAGGGCCTGCGGGTTTTCGATCAGTAGCAGCAAATAGGCGCTGCGGCGCGCGACAGCATTCACCAGTGGCAGAATGCGGCGCAGGGTTTCAGTGGGCTGAACTTGCTGTTGCAGGGTTTCCAGCAGCCTTGGCATAAAGGCGTCCAGCCGTTTTCGGCCCACTGGCTGGATGGAGCAGATACTACTGCTGATGTGCAGTTGTTCCAGGTGTTCCAGGCTCAGCACGGGGTTTTCGTGGCCGGCATTGCGGAGCATGTCGATGTAGTGGTCGGTGTCCAGGCTGTCCTGCCAGATACAACTCCAGTCACTGTGTGGCTCGCTTCTGGTTTCTGGCGCAGCGATCACGGCAGAAAACTCTTTCTTAACCTGCGCCTGATGATGCTCAAGTTGCCGGTAGAAGTCGTCCCAGTGGGTAAAGCCCATTACCCGTGCGATCGACAGGCGTTGGTCCGGGTCGTCCGGGAGTTTTTGTGTTTGCCTGTCCTGGTAGCCTTGTATCGCGTGTTCGGTATTGCGTAAAAAGATGTAGGCTTGAGTCAGTTTTGCCGCAGTGCCTTCTGGCAGGCAATGGAGTTGTTCCAGCAGGGGTAAGGCTTGCAGTAAGCTGTTGGTTTGCAGTTCGCTGTCCCTGCCGCCACGAATCAACTGAAAAGCCTGGGCGATAAATTCAATTTCCCGTATTCCACCAGCGCCGAGTTTTACATCCATTTCCAGTTTTCGACGTGTGACCTCCTGGTTAATTTTCTGTTTTAGCTCGCGCAAGGCCTCAATGACAGAAAAATCGACATAACTGCGGTAGGTGAATTGCGTTGCGAGTGCCTTGAAATGTCCGCCAGCCTGATCACTATGAGAGCAGCCTGGCAGGGAGCTGGCGACAACCCTTGCCTTGATCATCGCATAGCGCTCCCATTCTCTGCCCTGGGTTTGATAGTACGCTTCCAGTGCTGCAAAGTTGCTCACCAGTGGCCCGCTTTGGCCAAAGGGCCTCAGGCGCATATCAACACGGAATACAAAACCGTGGGCAGTGATCGTATCCAGGCTTTGTATCAGCGCCTTACCCAGGCGAGTAAAAAACGCCTGATTACTCAGAGGCTTTTGCGAACCATCCGTTTCGCCCGCTTCCGGGTAGGTAAAAAGCAGATCGATGTCTGAGGATAAATTCAGTTCGTGAGCACCGAGTTTACCCATCCCCACCACCAGCAGCGCCTGTTCCTCTTGCAGTAAATTGCGTGGCCGGCCGTGCTTGGCCACCAGCAGAGGGTAGTGCTGGTCCAGCGCTGCTTGTATGCAGGCTTCCGCGAGCCAGCTCAGCTCAGCGGTAGTTTGTTGCATGCTGGACAGGCGGTTGAAGTCACGCCAGATAATGCCCACCATGGCGCGGTTGCGAAACTGACGCAAGGCGGCATTAAACTCTTCAAGCTCAGGTTTTTGCGCAACGATTTGCTGACAGCGTTTTGAGTAAGCCTGCCGGGAGAGAGGCGTGACGAGCTTGCCTTCGATAAGGGCCTGCAAGGTTTCGCTGTCTTGACAGAGTTGCTGCTGAATAAATTCACTATTGACTGTGGCCTGCAGAAACTGTTGTTCAATAGCGCTGCTTACAACTGCCGGGAGTTTGTCTAAAAACCCCCGGTACTGGGTACTCTTTTGCTCAGAGAAGCCCTGTTGCTGAAGATTTGCGATGAGTGTTTCCATTGGCAATTGTTTCGAGTCATTTTGCTAAAGTATAAATAAAAAAACCGGGCACGAAGCCCGGTTAATCCATCGGAGGAACGACTTAAAACGTAAGACTAAACTACAAACTTATCCATCTGGCTTTGCAGCTCGCCGCTTTCCTGAGCTAACTGATGAGCGTTATCACTCACAATATGCGCATTGCCAGACACTTTCTCGGACAGGGAGAAGATCGCCGACACGATTTTGCTCACCTCGTTGGCAACGCTGCTCTGTTCGTTGGCGGCGGTTGCGATCTGGTGGTTCATATCGTTAATGGTCGTGACATTGCCCTTAATAAGGTCGAGAGCTTCTTCAACCTTGGAGGCGGTATCAATGGTTTCCTGTACCGAGGAAATGCTGGTATTCATGCTCTGATGAGCTTCGTCGGCGGCTTTCTGTAGCTGCATAATTATGGATTCGATTTCTTCAGTAGAGGTCTGGGTTTTCTGAGCCAGTGAGCGTACCTCGTCGGCAACCACTGCGAAGCCCCGGCCTTGTTCTCCCGCGCGTGCAGCTTCGATAGCAGCGTTAAGGGCAAGCAGGTTGGTCTGTTCGGCGATGCTGCGAATCACTTCCATCACCGAGCCAATGTTTTCGCTGTTATCTTTGAGTACCTGAATTTTGCCTGCAGTAGCTTCAATCTGGCCGGTGAGTCGGTGGATGGTTTCCTGGGAGGATTTAACCACCTGCGTGCCTTCCACCGCTGCACGGCTGGTGTCTTTGGTGCGGTCCGCTGTTTGCCCGGCAGAGCGAGCCACCTCTTCAGCGGAGGCTGAAAGCTGATTCAGGGCGGCGGCAACCTGTTCGATTTCTCGCAGCTGCTGGCTGGTGGAATCAACGGTGTTGCTGGTGGCTGAACTCATATTGTTGACATTCACGCTGAACTTTTCGGTGACTTGCATTACCGCGCGAATAATGGAAGCAATTTGCTCGATCACCTGATTGAAGTTCTCGGCCAGATCTGCAATCTCATCACCACCTCTGGATGACAGTCGTGTGGTTAAATCCCCGCCACCCTCGGCAATGATAGATAAGCGGTGGGAAACCGCCGCAACTGGCCGCACGATGATGCGTTGGGCGAGAATAAACACCGTAATCAACACAGCGGCCAGCAGCGCGACCACCATAATCACACCATTTCTCATCTGGCTGCTTAGTACCGCTTCCATTTGCTGGGTGGAAAAGGTGATGTCGTATCTGCCAATCAACTTGCCGTCCCGCACCACCTCAACACCACTGCGTTCCACTTTTTCAGAGCTGTCGCGGCTGTCTTGCTCGGAGGCTTTGCCCAGCTCTTTGCCCCGATGGTCGGTGATATTAATATCGTATATCAGCGCTGTATTCACCAGCGATGCTGCGATAGCTTCAATTTGCTGGAAGTCATAGGCAAACACCGGTTCGAGGAGTGAAGAGTTGATAAGCTCCAGCTGGCTTTGCACGTCCTCATCGAACTGCTTCTGCTGGCTGCTTGCCATCATCTGGTAACTTACTGCCAGAATCAGGCCTGCGGCGATGAGGATGATTACAGTCATACCTGCCATCAGCTTGGTTGAAAGGGATTGTCTAATCATAAATTGTCACCTGCCTGCCGCAGCTGGACATTCGAAATTTGCCATAGTGTTTTAAGTCTAGCCCAAGTTTTTGGCTCTGGAGAAATGGCGCGTAAAACTATTTGTGTTGTTGTACTTGCTTCGACCTTAAGCTTATCGTCTGAGTTGGAACCGACTTTAATTTTCAGTGTAGATCACGCTGTTGTTGCGGCCATTGTGTTTCGCCTGGTAGAGGGCTTTGTCGGCATGCTCTATCCAGGTAGTGGGGTCTGTCATGGCGGTGGTGAGTTCGGCAATGCCGAGGCTTACGGTAAAATTTACGCAATGACCATCGTAGCGTACGTCCAGCAGTTTGATCTTTTTGCGTATGCGTTCGGCGACTACCAAGGCCCCCTCTGCACCGGTATCGATCAAAATTACCGCAAATTCCTCGCCGCCATAACGGCCTGCCATATCAATTTCCCGGATACTCTGCAGCAGCGTGGCAGCCGTCTGGCGGATAACTTCATCGCCAGTGGGGTGGCCATAGTTGTCATTGACGTTTTTGAAATGATCGATGTCGAACATCAGCATCGAGCTCAGGTGCTGGTGCCGCTGATAGCGCTGATACTCGTGGTGCAGTTCGTCTTCCCAGGATTTGCGGTTGAGCAGGCCGGTGAGGCCATCGGTGCGGCTCAAGTGTTGTAGTTGGGCGTTGGCGTCCTGCAGGCGCAGGCGGTTTACGGCCACTTCCGTGACGTCATAAACAATCAGGCAAATATGCTCAACTTCGCCGCGGATGTTAGTAAGTGGGATGATGGTGCTGTTCTGGTACATAAAGTCGGCCATGCTGGTGATCGGCCGGTAGTTATTGAAACGAAACAGGTAGGGGCGCTGCTCCCAGGTGGTGAAAGCGGAGTTTTTCAGTACAAAAACCGTATCCGCTTTGCGTCGAAACCAGCCCTCCGGCAGTTCCGGGAAAAGTTCGAAAACACTTTTACCCAGCACCTCATCGGGCATTTTGGCGCTGTGGTTTTGCATAAAGCCATTCCACAGCTGAATTTCGAACTCCTTGTTCATTATCACCAGGCCAATGTCAATATTCTGCAGGGCGTCCATTAGCCAGTGAAATTCGTTGAGCATGTCCTGTGTTTCGTTTTTCACTGCATAGCCTGTGGCAACTAGTTAATGAGGTAGTCCAGTTTCTTCATCATGATTTCCATGGAGGCATCGGTCATCACTATCAACATATCGCAATTAACATTGTAGCCTTCCAGTTGATAGTTGATTTCGGTCACCAATGCGTGATCCCAGGTGTTACAGTGCTCGCGAAACAGCTCCGTGAGGCGCATGTGCTGGCCCAGCACCATGGGGGGGCCGTAACTGAATTCCATGTCTATTTGTTCGGCGATGCCCTTGAGGCAGGCGCCAAACAGCACGTTGGTGGTGTCCATCAGCAGTTCGCACTCGGCTTGTGCGTCCATCTCATCGTCGTATTTGAGTAATTTGGCCAGGTCGGCAAAGCTGGTATCGTTAAACAACAACATCGCTTCACCGGAAATACCGCCACCGATAAAGCCCTGACAAACACCAGACACGGACGACGTTTCATCAATGGATTGCAGTGCCATGGCGATATCTGAGGACGCCATCACCTCAATATGGGGTATCGAGAGAATCACGAAGGTGTCCAGCAGGCGCGCCAGGCGATCGCCGGCCTGGCCCATCGCCACGTTGGTGATTTCCTGCAGGCAGTCCCTGTGGTCTTCGTCGAGGTTTAGAATTGTGCTCATTGCCTTTCGCAGAGTATGACACTGTAATATCTATAATAGTCCGATGCCGCTAAAATGCCGGGGAAATTTACGGGAACCCGCCACTGAGGCCCCAATAAGTAGCAAGGACTATGTGATGTTGCAATTTGACGTGCTGCCAGTAACACCTTTCCAGCAGAACTGCTCTATAGTGTGGTGTGAGAACACCCTGCAAGGCGCATTGATTGACCCCGGCGGAGAAGTTGATCGTCTGTTGGCATTGGCTGAAGAGCGAGGCGTTGTACTTACCAAAATACTCCTTACCCACGGTCACCTTGATCATGTGGGGGGTACCGCCGTGCTTAAACAGCGCTTGCAGTTGCCTGTGATCGGGCCCCATAAGGACGATCTGTTCTGGCTTGAAGGCCTGGAGGGGCAGGCACACATGTTCAATGTCAGTGTTCCGGAGAGTTTCACCACAGACCAGTGGCTGGAGCACGGTGACACCGTCAGCTTTGGTGATGTGCAATTGCAGGTGCTGCACTGTCCGGGGCACACGCCCGGTCACGTGGTGTTTTTTGATCCGCAGAGTAAAACGGCTTTTGTTGGCGATGTACTGTTTCAGGGTTCGATAGGCAGAACCGATTTCCCCCGGGGAGATCACCAGCAACTGTTGAGTTCCATCCGCGAGAGGCTCTGGCCTCTGGGTGATGATATTCGTTTTGTGCCTGGCCACGGGCCGTTTTCAACCTTTGGCCGGGAGCGACAGAGTAACCCTTATGTCGCTGACACATGATTTGGCTGATAACAATCTGTTAGATGCATTATGTTCAGTGGTAATTTGTGGGCTAAATTTAACCTGAAAACCTGTGAGTACGGTGGCTGCCATGTCAGAAGCAAGAGAGCAACTCAGCAACGATTTTGAACGGAACTATGTGAAGTTTGTCGCTGAGGCGATGGCTACGGGTTGCGTATGGGGCCTGGAAAACAGTGAGGGCTGGGCTTTGTGTCCGTCGGTTCAGAATGACGAGCTGGATGTGATGCCGCTATGGTCGCAACCGGAATACGCCCAGCTTCACTGTCGCGAAGAATGGCAGCAATACAAGGTAGTTCCCATTTCCCTGGAGGAGTTGCTGGATGAGTGGCTGCCTGGAATGCATGATGATTTGCTGCTGGTGGGGCCAAATTGGGATGAAGATCTCGAAGGTCTTGAGCTGGAACCGCTGGACTTACTGGAAGATGTCGATAGGGCTGCGCTGGATTCCGAGCAGGAGTAGGCTTCACTGCTGCAGTACCAGCATTTGCAATTTGCGCATCACAGCGTTGGTGTCTTCATCATTTTGCCGCACATAGCGGATGTTTTTATCCAGCCCTACAAACACCACTCCCGGGGTGCTCTCCACCGCGTAACGCTTGGCAATGGCCTCTGCCTTGAGAATAAGCGGAACATTTATCGACTTGCTGTCGAAATAACCCACCGCATCGCCGTCTTCCCAAATGTTCATGGCGAAAAATTTCACCGAGTCATCCGCCAGGGACTTCTTGAACAGGCTGATATCGGGTAGCAGCTCCCGGCAGAACTTGCACCAGCTGGCCCAGAATACCATTACTACACGGTTGCCCTGTTCCAGTTCTTTATGCAGGGAATGGCTGTTGCCGTTGATATCTTTCATCATCCAGTCCGGGGCGGGCATCCCGGTTTTCAATGATGGCTGCTTTTCTTCGCTCCAGCCCGCATTTGCGATGGTCCAAAGCAGGAGGCCGAAAATCAGTTGGCGCGTTTGCGTGGCAATCATAAATCTACCGAAATAAAAGCTGTGCAGTTATAGATTATGCCTTTAGTTAAAGGTTCCAAATGGATCGCTTTCCAGTTTTCTGTGGATAAAGCGGGTAAGAGCTGAAAGGGCCTGCTTTTGCTTACCACTTTGATCGAAGTTTTCTGTCGACAACCATGTTTCGTAGCAGGGTTTGAGTTGCTGCCAGTCCTGGTGGGTCATGGCAAACCAGCTTGTGTCGCGGTTGCGCTGCTTGACCACCATATGATTGCGAAACAAGCCTTCATAGGAAAAACCGAAGCGCAGGGCTGCGCGTTTGGAAGGGGTGTTCAGGGCGTTGCACTTCCATTCGCAGCGGCGGTAGCCCAGGCTGAAGACGTATTTCAGCACTAAAAAAACCGCTTCGCTCGCCAGGCGAGATTGCTGCAGTCGGGAAGAGAACATTACGTGCGCCAGTTCTATCGAGCCTTTCCGCTGTTTGATGGCGTCCAGTGCGAATATGCCTTTGTATTCGCCATTGCTGTCGCAAATGCAGTAAAAGCGGGCATCTTCCCGCTGGCTAATGGTTTGCATCCATTGGAAATAGTCGTCAGCGGAGGGGAAGGGGCCGTAGGGCATATATGTCCACAGCCGATCCCCCGAATGAGCAAACTCCTCGTACAGGGCCTTTGCATGCTGTGCACCATTGGCCAGCCTGAGCTTAACATTGTCAGTACACAGTTCGGTCGCAGCGGGGAAGCCAGCTGCTTGCCAGTTGTTAACGCTTACGCCCACGGCCTGGTCAAAAAGGTTGGTTTCCGCGCGGATGGGCCGCAAGCTTCCCAGTGCATTGCTTTGTTCTTTTTCGGTCATTTATATCCCTGCCTGCCTTGTTGTAATCATGACACCTGATACGGGTTCTCTGCTAGAATCGCCACGATTTTAGCCTTTGGACCAGAATAAAACACTTATGTCTGAGCACACCCCGACCCCATTTGCAGACGAGCAGCAGTCGTTAAAAGAATTTACTGAAAGCGCCTACCTGAACTACTCCATGTACGTCATTCTCGACCGGGCACTGCCCCATGTGGGGGATGGTTTGAAGCCGGTGCAGCGGCGTATTGTTTATGCCATGAGTGAGCTTGGGCTCAAGGCAAGTGCCAAGTTTAAAAAATCTGCGCGTACCGTGGGTGATGTTATCGGTAAATTTCATCCTCACGGGGACAGCGCTGCTTATGAAGCCATGGTGTTGATGGCGCAGCCGTTTTCCTATCGCTACCCCTTGATTGAAGGGCAGGGAAACTGGGGTTCGCAGGATGACCCAAAATCCTTCGCCGCGATGCGTTACACCGAATCGCGGTTGCATAAATATACCGAAGTGCTGCTCAGTGAGCTGGGCCAGGGCACCGTGGACTGGCTGCCTAACTTCGATGGCACCCTGGAAGAGCCCAAAGTACTGCCCGCCAGGGTGCCCAATATTTTACTGAACGGAACTACCGGTATTGCGGTGGGTATGGCCACCGATATTCCACCGCATAATTTGCGTGAAGTGGTGGATGCCACCATCCACTTACTGGAAAACCCCAAGGCAACAACTGCCGATTTGTGTGAATTTATTCAAGCGCCGGATATGCCCACCGAAGCAGAAATTATCACCCCCCGCGCCGATTTGCAGAAGGTGTATGAGAGCGGTCGCGGCAGTATGAAAATGCGCGCGCGCTGGACCAGAGAAGATGGCGATATCGTGATTGAAGCGCTGCCGCATCAGGTGAGCGGCAACAAAATTTTGGAACAGGTGGCGGCGCAAATGCAGGCGAAAAAGCTGCCCATGGTAGCGGACCTGCGCGATGAGTCAGATCATGAAAACCCCACCCGCCTGGTGATTGTGCCTCGCTCCAATCGTGTCGATACGGACGCGATAATGAATCACCTGTTTGCCACCACCGATCTGGAGCGCAGCTACCGTATTAATTTAAATGTGATTGGCCTGGACGGCCGCCCGGGTGTACGAAGCTTGCAGCAAATGCTGCAAGACTGGCTCAGCTTCCGCATGGTGACGGTGCGCAGGCGTTTGCAGCACCGACTCGACTGGGTTGAGCGGCGCTTGCACCTATTGGACGGTTTGTTAATTGCGTTTTTGAACCTGGACGAAGTGATACACATCATTCGCACCGAAGACGAGCCCAAAAAAGCGCTGATCAAGCGGTTTGAACTCTCGGAAGATCAGGCCAATTACATTCTCGATACACGGCTGCGCCAGCTCGCGCGCCTGGAAGAGATGAAAATCCGCGGCGAGCAGGAAGAACTGAGCAAAGAGCGTGATGAACTCAATAAAATTCTAAATTCTGCACGCCGCCTGAAAAGCCTTATCCGTAAAGAGTTACTGGAGGCAGCAGAAAACTATGGAGATCAACGCCGTTCGCCGCTGGTGATGCGAGAAGAGGCTCAGGCTTTCAGCGAAACAGAGTTGATCAGCAGTGAACCGGTGACGGTTGTGTTGTCAGAAAAAGGCTGGATTCGCTCTGCAAAAGGACACGAAATTGATCCCACCAGTCTAAATTACAAAGCCGGCGACGGCTATAAAACCGCTGCGCGAGGCAAGAGCAGCCAGCATACAATATTGCTCGATTCCACCGGTCGCAGCTACGCCATCACCACCCATAACCTGCCCTCTGCGCGGGGGCAGGGAGAGCCTGTAACAGGGCGCTTGAATCTGCCCAGTGGGGCCGTTATTGAAGGCTTGCTGATGGGCGAGGACAAGCAAAAGGTACTGTTAGCCTCCGACGCCGGTTACGGTTTTATCGCAAGCCTTGCCGATATGTACAGTAAGAACCGCTCGGGTAAAGCGATGCTTTCATTGCCAAAAGGCGCCCGTGTATTAGCTCCGCAGTTAATTGACGATTTAAAGGGCTCGTGGCTGGCGGCTATCAGCAACGAAGGTCGCCTGCTGGTTTTTTCTGTCGAGGAGCTGCCTGTGCTGGCGCGCGGAAAAGGTAATAAAATCATTAATATTCCCGCCGCCCGAGTGCTGGCCCGTGAGGAGTTTGTTATCGCTCTGGTGGTGTTAGGGCAACAGCAATCGCTGAGAATTAATTCCGGTAAAAGGCACCTCACACTTAAGTTCAGAGATATCGAGCACTACGCCGGTGAAAGAGGGCGCCGGGGCAACAAGCTTCCGCGTGGCTTTCAGAAGGTTGATTCCGTGGATGTTGAGTAAATGAACGCGAGATAAACGAAATATTAACTTGATGACTTGTATAATGGAACTGGTTCACGTTTTTTGTGGGAAGCGGCTTGAACGTGAGGTATCGCGGTGACACACTCAAGCTCACTCTGACGTCACTGATTTTAAAATTATTACAAAAGTGTGAGACATGTCTGGATTCCGTAAGCACGGGCGCACCTTGGTGAAATGCGCTGTTCATTTAAGTAATCACGAAATTGGTGACCTTGTCACCGAAACACGAGACATCTCCGAAACGGGGGTTTTCATCAGTTGCAGCGAGCTGGTTCACTTCATTTCCATTGGCGATGAATTTAGAGCAAAACTTTACAGCGAATGCGACAACATTTCCGAAGCTGTTGTGAAAGTGGTGAGGTTAACCGAGGACGGAGTAGGGCTGGCTTTTGCGTAGGGTCTGTTAACACTAATTTAATTGCCACTGTTGTGTCTGAAAACGCGCCAATCTAGGCGCGAAGAGAGAAGTTTAGTCATACTAAATAAACAATGAGCAACAACGAGTGGCGCGTTTTCAGCCGCAACCCGAAGGGCCTGTCCATTTTTTCACCCAACTACGTTATCAGTCGCTCATTTGGAACAACCAAATCACGCTCCTTCTGCCTTGTTGGACAAAAAAAATGGGCTCAGGCAGAGGTAATTAAATTAGTGTTAACAGGCCCTAGATCCTGTTCACCTACTCCAGCCTGTTTGCCCTGATCATTGCCCTGAGCTCTTCAATATACCCATCTCCTCGCTCAGAATAGCTTGCCAAGCCCGCTGCAAGCGCAATTCCGCTAAGGCTTTGCTGATTCTGCCGCATTGTTGCCCTGAGCTTTCTGAGGTTTTTATAGGCCCGGTGGCTATTGATGTTTAAAAAGTAGGCAGTAACGCTGGCCTGGGTCGATGAGAATTCTCGCACCTCGTGTGTTGCTCCCGGTGCGCGGTGTTGCGGAACAAAACCACAGCCTGTTTTAAAGCACCACTGGCCAAAATAATTGTGGCCCTCGCGGGCAAAGCGAGAGCGCCCCCAGGAGCTTTCATTGGCGGCCTGAGCCAGCACCAGCGAAGCTGGGATGTTATCTACGCGGATTAACAGTTGCTTGAGCGCAGTCGCCGGGCTGGAGACTTCAACAGCGTATTTAACTGCTAAGTCTCGAAGGGCTTTTTTTCACGTTTACTCAGGGGAGCATTCTTGTCTTGCAGGGCAAGCAGCCGCTGGCGTTCCTCGCTGAGGTATTCATTTTGCCTATCTACTATTGGCTTAAGGTAAGCGAAGAACGCCTTTTTGCGTTCGGCGGTATCTTCGATGGCGGAGAAATCGGGCGCCTTGCCCCCGTCCGCCAGCTTGCAGTGACTCAGTAACAACGTGCCCAGCAAAACGAAGGCTAAATAAAGCACAAGCACAATTGCGATCAATTTTTTCAACAACATGGTAAATCCTGTAACTCAAGGTTAAAGCAAAAAAGGGTGGGCGATTATATATCGAGGCTGTGTCTAAGTTTGGTAAATTCGGCTTTTACTGTTTCTTTGTCTGCCGCCTGTTTTGTTTCTTCAGGCAGGGCTTTAATACTCGGAGCTGGCAGCTTTTCTCCCAGTCGTACCCGTTCGCAAACATCCTGATAGTGCTGCTTGAACACATGGTAGGCAATGTTTTCGCTGTTATTCTGCAGGAAATACCAGTCCGCCGAGCGGCCGGCGTAATAGACCGCAGGTGGCTCCAGGGCTGAGCGGCCTTGGGGGAGGGTGCGCGGCAGGCTTCCAAGTAAGCGGCATGGGGCTCTGGCAAGCCCAGGTCACTGCTGGCTTCGCAGGCTTTGATCATACTTGCGAGGGTGGGCAGGAATTCATTGTTTTCGATAATGCTTTTTATGGCCTGTAAAATCACGGATGGCTCGAAACGCTTCAAGGCCGAGAGCCACAGGCGTTTTACTTGTGGAAGGTCTTGTGGTTTGCTAAATGCTTTGTAGAACTGGTTGTGGTAATTCAATTCCAGCAATGCAAAAACCTGATTTATTACATCAATGAGCTCTTCAGACGGCCCAGCTTCTGTCGTTAAGTTTTTCTTCAAGCGGAATATCTCTTAATGATCGTTGTTCGGTTGAATTACTGCTAAGGGAGTGTCTCTTGGCCCACTCACGCTTTGCATGCTGCAAAAAACGTGTATTCCAACTGGTGTGAACCTGCCCACTGTCGCGCCAGTAAAGCACAAACTCGGGGATCAGACCGTGCGCAAACTGCAGGTCAATATTAGCCAGCCGCAATACATCGTAGACATCTTCCGAAGGTTGCCATTGTGCCGCAATGGGTTTTGGATCGGTACTGTTCTCCAGTGCTGAAGTGTATTTTTTCCACTGGATTCGCACATGCTGAATGAACTTGCTATTCCAGGTTTTCAGGGCGTCGCCACGTTCTTTCCAGTAGAGAATGAATTCCGGTACCGCATCTTCCACGAACTCCTTGGGAATGCTTGCGTGAACGGTAAGTACCTCCAAGGCATCTACACTGGGCCACCAGTTATCGTGGATGGGGCTGTTCTGCTCCTGGCGGTTGCGCTGGGCTTCATATTGCCGCCACTGGCGAATCACATGCTGGATAAACTTTGCGCCCCAGGAGCGCTGCGCCTCGCCGCGCTCGCGCCAATAGGTTACAAACTCGGGCACTTGCTCGTAACAGAAGTTGTCTGGAATGTTGTGCTGGGCCAACTGGGCCAGGGTATTGCGGTCTGGCTGCCAGTTCGCAGCGATATAGTTCAGACCTGCTGCAGGCGTTTTTACTGCAGCGGCTGGAGTGCCAGTGCTGGTGCTGGTGCCGCTCAAAACCTTCTCGTTAAAGGAAAAGCGAAACTCCGGTGCCCTGGCAAATTCGCTGGCGCCAATTAGCAAAACACCCTTGGCATGCAGGTTCTTGCAGATGCGGGCAATATCCTGGTCGCCCCAGAAGGGCAGAGCCTTCTGCACCTGCCCGGTGCTGATGGTATACCAGGCAAAGCCTCGGTTGAGCTGTGCCTGCAGCTGGCTTGCCAGCTCAGTCAGCACAGAAAGCAGAATACTCTCCTCCAGGCCAAGCGTGGCCGCCAGAGAGGGATAAACCAGTATTGGACGTTCGGGGATTAAGCAGGAATTCATACACACTCCATGGGGGTGCAACTCTATCACTCACCGGACTCTGATAACACCACTATTGAGCGTGCTGGTCGCTGAACAAAGGCCTTACAAAAGTTGCAGAAAAGCGCGTATAGAGGCGAGCGGAAGACAGGCCAACTATCTTCTATGCTATTAACTTAGCAATAACTATTGTCAAGTGGATAGGCGGTGCGCGAAAGCGTCGCCATTGCCCGCAGGGTAATGTAAGTCCTTGAAATGCGTGTAAATTCACGCATTTGCGCCAGTATTTAATTGCCGGGTTAATAGTAGAGTGACATAAATCTCGTTTGACGCATCGAGGAACAATCCATGGATAATCGCGACAATTTCTCCAACATCATAGCATTCTGTGGCAAAGCGGCTTTGGTTCTATTGGCCTTGATGCTGCTCAATGGCTGCGAAAAGACGCCAGCGCCGCAACCTTTGCTGATCGCTATCAACCCCTGGCCCGGATACGAAATGCTCTACCTGGCGAAAACCCGTGGCTATTTCAAAGAGCAGGGGCTGGATGTGGAACTGAAGGAGGTCAGCTCCCTGGCTGATGCGCAGCGGGCGTTTCTGAATGGGCAGGTGGATGGATTTGCCTCCACTTTGGTGGAATCTGTTCAGGCGCATCTGGTGCTGGGAGGCGGGGTGCAGATTGTAATGATTCCCGATTTCAGTAATGGCGGCGACGCCATTATTGCCAGGCGTGAAATAGAAAGCCTCAGCCAGTTGAAAGGTAAGCGCCTGGGAGGAGAGATGAGCAGTCTGGGGTTGATGATTGCCCAGCGGGCACTGGATAAGGCGCAGCTCACAAATGATGATGTGACGCTGGTGGATGTGGAGCAGTTAAAAGGCTTTGATGCACTGGAAACGGCTGAGATTGATGCCATGATTACCTATCCCCCTTTTTCTGTGCAGCTGCTGGAAAACGGCAAATATCATACCCTGTTTACTTCCAGGGAAATTCCCGGGGAAGTCATTGACACGGTTTCCATCAGGCAGTCGGTGCTGGAGCGGGACCCCCAGCTTGTGAGTAAACTGCTCGCCACCTGGCAGCAGGTTTCCATGTACGTTCAGTCCAACCCGGACCAAGCCTACGCGACAATGGCCGAGCGGGAGCAGCTTGCGCTAGAGGAATTTAAAGTGATTTTTGAACAGGATGTGAAAGTGCTATCCGCTGCGGAAATGCGCGATACCCTGCTAAATCACGCTGCACTGGAGAAGTCGGCTGCAAGCCTGTGCCAGCTGATGACAGGGCTGATTCACTACAAGCACAATTGCGACAATATCTCCGGTGTGATCTATCGCGGTGAATTATGATTGCGGCTATTGGTGCACTTTGGAAAAAATCCCTGGTGTTAAAGCTGAGCCTGCCTGTTCTGTGGCGGGTTTGCTTTTGATTCTCGGCCTCAATTTTTTTCTGCGCCATCAAATCCATCAGCTGGAAAGTATTCTTGCGCGGCAAATTGCCGAGAACCTGGTGGAAAACCTGATAATCGGTGCCGAGGTGGATACCAGTGAAGCCAACATTATCCGCCTGATCAATGCGCTTAACCTGAACCGTGAAGTCAATTCCATCATGGTGGTGGACTTGAGTTCCAACATCATTGTTGCCTCATCCAAAAACAAGTACATTGGCAAGGATGCTTCTTCAGCGGCAATCATTTCCGGCCGCTTTCCCGCAGAGGTGTTTAAGCTGGGGGCTGGAGAGGGCTGGATAAGCAGTATCGATGACTTGTTTTTGGTGGCCAATGCGTTTGAACTGTTCGATAAATACAAACAGTCCCTGCGAAGCCTGGTGGTGCTGGTTGAATTAAAGGAATCGGAGTTAAGCCGCGCCTCAGTAAGCCTGCTAACCACCAGTATGTGGATTATTCTTTTTGCTGTTTTCTGTCTGGTACTATTTTTTATTGTTATTATTCGCCGAACATTACTCTCTCGTTTGTCGCGCTTGCAGCAGCTGATAGTTGAACAAATGGAACAACATCGCTTCGTAAGTACCAATCGCGAAGTAGGTGATTTGCTGGACCGTATCACAGTGATGTTTGTTGACATGACATGGGCAAAAAACCAGGCGGAACAGGAAACGGAAAAAGCGCTGGAGTACGCGAAAAAAAGTAATTCCGCCAAGGCCATGTTTCTGGCCAATATGTCCCATGAGCTGAGAACACCATTAAATTCCGTGATTGGTTTTTCCAAGCGTCTGCTGGTTGGGGGCAAAGGTTTGGACCAACGTCAGAAGAAGGCCATCGAAACCATTCATTCCAGCGGAATTTATTTGCTGACCTTAATCAACGATATTCTGGACTTGTCCAAAATAGATGCTGGCCGAATGGATATCAATTATCAGATATTTGATCTGAGCGAGTTAACTTCACAGGTTCTCGATGAAATGGCACCTGCTGCCCATGAAAAAGGATTGCTTCTCGAAAGGGCGCTGGAAAAAGAGTTGCGAGCAGAGCTGGACAAACAGCGATTTCAGCAGGTTTTGATGAACCTGCTCAGCAATGCTATCAAATACACAAACGAAGGTGGTGTGAAAGTGGAATTACGCACCGAGAGAGCAAACTGGCTGTCGATTGCTGTTTCGGATTCCGGTATAGGTATCAACAAGGGGGATGTTTCCCGCCTGTTTAAGCGTTTTGAGCAGTTTGATGAGGACAGCAAACACAAAATTGGTTTGGGTTCAGGGCTTGGATTGGCCATTACCAAAGAGTTTGTAGATTTGTTAGGCGGCAGAATCGAAGTGGATTCTGCCGTTGGGGAGGGCAGCGCTTTTGTTGTTTATTTGCCGAAAACGCCTGAATTCAAGCAGCAAGAAAGCTACATGCCGTGAGCAATTTTAGCTTTTCTGATTAATTGCACAAACTCTGTTCGATAACCGTATTCATCTTCGCCCTTATTGGCCTGCGCAAGATTAATAGCATCATCAAAGTTCCAGTCGCCAGTATATTTTGCGTCCTTTAATAATTGGGCAAAGCCTGCCACAGCTGTTGCAAAACGGGCTTCACGTATGGCGGTTTTGTCATTGGCCTGTTTTTTATTGATGGTGGTGGTGAGCAACTTGGATTTGCTTTCTTCGGGTAATTTATAGCGAATTTTGAGGAAGGCATACTCATCACTGTTACCAGTGCTGCTTTCTGTTTTGCTGTAGCGGCTTTGGTCCACTAACTCGGCACCCGAACCTTTGGGTGTGATTTCATAGATCGCCGTTACCGTGTGGCCTGCGCCAATCTCACCTGCATCAATGGCATCGTTATTAAAATCTTCACGTTTTAGCGCACGGGTTTCATAGCCGAGCAAGCGATACTCGGACACGGTGGCCGGATTGAATTCCACCTGGATTTTCACATCCTTGGCGATGGGGAACAGGTTGGAAGTAGCTTCGTTTACCAGTACTTTCTGGGCTTCGCTGAGGGTGTCGATATAAGCGGCTACGCCATTGCCGTTTTGTGCCAGGTCCTGCATTAATTTGTCGTGGTAGTTGCCGCCGCCAAAGCCAAGCACGGACAAATAAATGCCTTTCTCCCGCTTGCGCTCGACAAACCCTTTGAGTTCCTCGTTGTTGGTGATGCCCACATTGAAGTCGCCATCGGTGGCCAGGATAATGCGGTTTACCACGTTTGTTCCCGACAAGCGTTTGCTATCCGTGGGGGTAGCAGCATCTTTCTTAAGCGAACGCTCCGCCAGTTGGTAGGCAAGTTTGATCCCCTGTGCACCTGCAGTGCCGCCACCGGACTGCAGTGCGTTAATGGCGGAGATGATTTTCTGTTTTTCAGCAACCGGTGTGGGTTCCAATACGGTGCCTGCAGCACCGGCATAGACAGCAATGGCAACGGTATCGTCCGGGCGCAGCTTGCTCAGCAGCAGGTTCATACTTTGTTTGACCAGTGGCAGCTTGTCCGGGCTGTTCATGGAGCCACTGACATCCAGCAGGAATACCAGGTTGGACCTTGGCTGTTGCTTCAATTCATAACCTTTAATACCGATGTGTACCAGTTTTTTCTTAGCGTGCCAGGGTGAGTCAATAACGGTGACATTGCGACTGAAGGGCTCTTCGCTGGATTCAGGCAGCGGATAGGCGTAATCAAAATAATTCACCATTTCCTCCAGTCGCACCGCGTCTTTTTGCGGCAGTACGCCGTTGTTCAACTGACGACGCACGAAACTGTAAGAGGCGGTATCTACATCAATGGAAAAGGTGGATACGGGCTGTTCACTGGTCAGTTTTATGGGATTGGTTTCAACGTTTTCAAAACGGTCTCTGCCTTGTTCCTGATAGCCGGGTTGGATGGCACCATCGTCAAGCTCTAGCTTGCTGCTTTTGCTGAAAAAACCTAAACCCGGCGGAGCGGCTTCGGCCACTTTACGGGTTCTTTGCAGGCTCTGCGCTACCTCCGCATCTGGGAATTGACCAATGTCTTCTGCTGAGATTGACTCCACAGCAGAAGCGGCGTCACGCTTGAGCCCTGTTGCATTTTTTAGACTGCTTTGTATACCAGTAACAGCTATTTCTTCTTCTGGGGCATTGGCAACCTGAAGAGGCAGGTTTTTCCCTGCTTGAGTTTCTTTTTCTGCCAACTTCGGAGCCTGTTCTTTCATGGCAATATCAGGCAGTTTTAAATCATAAGTCTCACCCTCATCCAGTGGCGATGGAGTTTTAAACGCGGGATGGTAGGTGGCCAGCATTACACCAAAAAAAGCGACGCTGGCTGTTGCTATGCCACCCAGGAACCAGCGCTGTTGGGAAAATTGTGAAGGTTTCATCTCTGTTCTCCTGTTCAGTTTGTCGGAACTGGGAGTAAGACGAAACCAGCTTAAAAATCCTTGGGATTTTTTTTCACTTTTTTTCTCTTCGCTTAATGGCTGCCTGGCATGCATAGCCTCAAACTCCGCTACAGCGGCATGGATGGCCGCCTGTTTGGCTTGCGGGTCGGGCCGGTGTTCTGTGCTATCCAGCAGTTTTTTCAGGTCATTTTCATTCATAGTTATGCCCCCTCTCTATTCAGGAAGCGCATTTTTTTGCGAATCTCGTGGATGCGCCACGAAATGGTACTCTCTTTAACGTCCAGCACTTCAGCAGCTTCCGCGTGACTCAGCCCTTCGCCAAGTACCAGCAGCAAGGTGCTTTTAAAGCCTTCACCCCAGCTTTCCAGTTTTTTTAACAGCTGTTGCAAATACACACCGCTGTCTTGTGCACTGTGTGTGGCGGGCTCGGGTATCTGCTGCTGATCCTCGTGTTCATGGCGTTGTTCCACTCTGTACCAGTCCATGGCGGTAGTGACTACGATACGATACAGCCAGGTGGTGAAGCTGGACTCAAACCGGTATTGCTGCAGTGAGCGCGCCAGCTTGATACAGGCCTGCTGGGTGATGTCCTGGGCATTGGTGGGATTGCCACACCATTTGCAGGCGAAGCGATACATCCTGTCGTAATGCTGCTGCAACAGGGTTTCAAGGGCTTTGCTGTCACCGGCCTGAGCCGCTTCAATCAAGGCTCTTTCGTGTGGCGAATCATTCATCTTGTTTTATTAGACCTTGTTAAAAGCAAAATCCTTGGTTACGAATGACATTTTTTTAGTTTCTTGCCGCTGCCGCACCAGCAGGGCCCATTTCGCTGCAGTTTTACCGCAGGCAGCATCTCGCCCTCCGTGTACCACCAGCGCTTTTGTTCAAATACAAAGTTGGACCTTTCGTGAAGTTGCTGGGGCTCGGGGCTATTGACGGTATTGAAGACAATAAATTCCACCTGGGCCCGGTTATTTTTGACGGCGGAGCAGTGAAGTATACGAAGGCTGTGCCAGGTATGGGTGTCCAGCGCATGGCGCACCTTGCTGTGTTCATCGCCAGAGCGAAAGTCCGGATGCACGGTGGCGACAAGGTAGTCTACATTGCCCTTGTAGAAGGCACTGTAGCGGGAGCGCATCAGTCTTTCTGGGGTACAGCCTTGGGCTTGCTGTTCGCTCAGGTGGTAGGGCTCACAGCAATCGGAGTAAGAAAAGCCGGAACCGCAAGGGCAAGCTGTGTGAGGTTCCGGAATCCGGTTCATAGGTGAGTGTTGAGTTTGAGCTCTTTCAGCAGTAGTTGCAGTGCCTTGCCCCGGTGGCTGATGCTGTTTTTCAGGGCTTTGTCCAATTGTGCGGCGCTGCAGTCGTAGTCTGGTACGTAGAACAAGGGGTCGTAACCGAAGCCATTTTCACCAATGGGATCGCGCAAAATAAAGCCTTCCCAGCTGGCCTGGCAGACAATGGGCGTAGGATCTTCTGCATGGCGCATAAATACCAGCACACACTGGTAACGCGCACTGCGTTTTTCTTTAGGCGTATTTTGCAACTGGTGCAGCAGGTATTCGTTGTTTCGCGGATCGGTAGCAGCTTGATCCTGCCAGCCGCGAGAAAAACGCGCAGAATAAATGCCTGGGCGGCCATGAAGGGCGTCGACCTCAATCCCTGAATCATCCGCAAGGGCGGGTAGCTTGGTGTGTTCACAGGCATTGCGCGCTTTAATCAATGCATTTTCTACAAAGCTCAGACCCGTTTCGTCGGCTTCCGGTACATTGAATTCTGCCTGAATGTGAACATCGAAATCGCACTGCTGAAGCAATGCCTTGAACTCTTTGAGTTTGCCAGCGTTGCCGCTGGCCAGAACAACTTTTTGCATAATTAATCGGAGTAGAGTTTGCTACTGAATTTAATGGTAAATGGATTTTCTTCGTTTTGCGGCTGCACATCCACACTGAAGTGAATGAGTTCTTCACCGGAGATACGCACAGGGGCCAGGTAGTACACCACACTCTGTTCTTTTATTTCAGTGAATGCCAGGCGTTTCTGTTGTTGCATCAGGTTAGTTGCGGTGCCGGAAAGCCTGGCTGCCAAACCGCCATACTTGCCTTTTGGCGTAACTGAAATATTTATCAAAGTTTCGTACTTGCTGCGCTTTATGTTGTAAGCCGCTGCAACCTCCGCCTGCAGGAAGGTGCTGGGAAACAGGCTGTAGTGCACTTCGTACTTGCCTTTTGCAATACTGCCTTGAGCAGATGTTTCAGCAAACGAGGTGGGTATTAAAAACGCCAGCAGGCCTGTCAGCACAAGTCTCATCATGGTTATTTACTCAGCCGGTAAAGGGCGGTGGTGGCCAGAAGGTTGGGATGAATGGCTTTCAGGGCTGAGCGCGGGTTTTTATTAAAAATAACCTCCGCGTTCAGCTGCTTGATATTTAAGGCCCTACACAACTCTTCAAAATCATTGATAGTACAGAAGTGGATGTTGGGGGTGTTGTACCATTCGTAGGGTAATAAATCGGACACGGGCATACGCCCCTTGAACATCAGGTGCAGGCGTGCACGCCAATGGCCAAAATTGGGGAAGGTAACAATGCACTGCCGCCCAACACGCAGCATCTCCAGCAGCATTTTGTCCGGGTATTGCATGGTTTGAATGGTCTGCGACATGATTACGGTGTCGAAACTCTGGTCCTCGTAATTACTCAAGCCCTGATCCAGGTCCTGATCAATCACACTCACGCCGTTGGCAACACAGCGCACAATGTTTTCAGCATTGATTTCAATGCCGTAACCGTGCACTTGCTTTTTCTCCTGAAGCTCCTTGAGTAAAGTGCCATCACCGCAGCCGAGGTCCAGTACGCGTGACTCTGGCGCTACCCAGTCTTCAATAATTCGGTAGTCGATACGCATTACACATTTACCTCCACTTGTTGCATGTAGCTGGCAAACAAATCCCAGTAGCGTTGCTGTTTGGGGATAAGAAAGGCGTCGTGGCCAAAAGAGGACTCAATTTCACCGTACACGACTTTCTTGTTTGCGCGAACCAGCGCATTAACAATTTCGTGGGATCGTTGCGGCGCAAAACGCCAGTCGGAGGTAAACGAGACAACCAGAAATTTACACAGGGCATTTTTAAACGCGGCAACGGCGTCGTGGTCGTATTCCCTTGCCAGGTCGAAATAATCCAGGGCTCTGGTCATTAATATGTAGGTATTGGCGTCAAAGCTCTGGGAAAACTTCTGCCCCTGATAGCGCAGGTAGCTTTCGATCTGAAATTCCACCGGCTCTTCGTTGCCTTGCTCGAAGGAGCCCGAGCGCAAATCACGGCCGAACTTTTTACCCATGCCGTCATCGGAAAGGTAGGTGATGTGGCCGATCATACGAGCGACGGACAAACCGCTTTTTGGCAGTGTGTCGTGTTTCAGGTAATCGCCGCTATTGAAGTCAGGGTCGGAGAGGATGGCCTGTCGCGCGGTCTGGTTAAAGGCGATGTTTTGCGCAGTCAGTTTCATCGCTGCGGCAATAACTACACAATGGCGCAAGCGCTGCGGGTATTCCAGGGACCAGCGCATCGCCTGCATGCCTCCCATACTGCCACCCACTACCGCTGCCCATTGCTCTATGCCGAGTCTGTCAGCCAGGCGGGCCTGGGAATGGACCCAGTCTCTTACGCGCATATTGGGGAAGTCCGAGCCCCACACCTTACCCGTTTCAGGGTTAATGGATGAGGGGCCGGTAGAGCCATCGCAGCCGCCCAGATTGTTCAGGCTGACGACAAAAAACTTGTTGGTGTCGATGGGTTTGTTTGGGCCGATGTAAGCATCCCACCAGCCGGGACGTTTGTCGTCCATGCTGTGATAGCCGGCGGCGTGGTGATGCCCGGAAAGGGCATGGCAGATGAGGATGGCGTTGCTTTTGTTTTGATTGAGTTCCCCGTAGGTTTCCACCACCAGATCGTAGCTGTTGATGGTACGTCCACAGGCCAGTGTGAGCGGCTGATCAAAGCTGTAGGTTTCCGGTGTGACAATACCTACGGAATTTTCCGGTAATGTTTCAGGCATGGGTAGTGGTTACTTTTTTTTGGTGTTAGTTGTGATTTCGCTTCCTGCGGGTATTTTCCGAGGTGAGCGAATGTACAGCGTTTTTTGTCTGGAGAGTTCCCCCTTCTCTATGGAGACGTCGCGCTTAGCGATACCAAACTGCTTGCTGATAAAGTCAATGAGGTGCTTATTGGCCTTACCATCTACTGGTGGTGCGGTAATGCGAATTTTCAGTCGGCCGGCTTGAATACCAGCGAATTCGTCGCTGCTGGCTTTTGGCTGCAGGACAACCTTCAAGCTTAAAGCATCCTGCAGCCATTGGTAATGATCTTGCACAATCAGTTTATCGGAAATCTAAAAGAAGCCAATGATCACTGCAGGGGGCAGGCTTACGCTGGAAGCGAAAATATTCAGTACCTGTTTCAGCACGCTCAGGCCAAGAAAAACAAATAACACCGAAAAATCCAGGCCGCCAACGGGGGGAATCACCTTCTGCACTGGCTTTAGCATCGGTTCCATCAACTGCCTTATCAGCAACAGTACCGGGTGGCTGCTGTAGGGGGCGATGAAGCTGGCGATAACGATAACAATCAGGCACACGTAGCAGATCCACAGCGTTACCTTGATGTTGCCGAGTAAGGCCCAGATAAGCGCAAAGCCAGGGTTGGCAAAGGTACCGGTATACAAAAAGTAAAGTACTTCGGCGATCAGGGTGTGAAACAGCAGTGCCAGCACGATGGATGCGACATCGATGCCCCACAAGCCGGGGATGATTTTGCGCAGCGGTAGCAGCGCGGGGTTGGTTACCTTAACCACTGCCTGTGAAAAGGGGTTGTAAAAATCAGCTCGAGCGATTTGCAGCAGGAAACGCAGAATAATAAACAGCAAATACACTGTTGCCAGTGTTTCTACGATCATCACCAGTATGCTTACCCAAGGGTTCATAGTACTTATCCCAGTTCGTTTGCGAGTTCTTTGGAGCGGTCTGCACAGGCCTGCATGGCGTTATCCACTATGCGGCTAAACCGGTCCTTCTCAAATGAGGCCAGGGCGGCTGCAGTGGTGCCGTTGGGGGACGTTACCCGCCGGCGCAGCTCATCAGGCTCCACCTCACTGGCCAGGGCCAGTTTTGCGGCGCCATAGGCCGTTTGCTTGGCCAGTGCAGCCGCTGTTTGCTGCGTGAGCCCCTGCTTGACCCCGGCCGAGATCATAGCCTCTATCAGCAAAAAGAAATAGGCCGGGCCACTGCCGGAAACCGCTGTTACGGCGTCGATGTCGCCTTCGTCTGCAACCCATTCAACCAGGCCTACGGCTTGCAATACCTGCCCGGCCTGTTGTTGTTGCTGTGGGCTGACCTGATCGTTGGCGAACAGCGCGCTGGCACCGGCCTGCACCAGTGCAGGTGTGTTGGGCATACAGCGGACAATTGCACGATCAATATTGCCCAGCCAGTGTCTCAGGCTGCTGCAGCTAATACCTGCAGCAATTGAAATCACCATGCTCTCTTGCTTGAGTGAGTCGGCCAGGCTCTCACACACGCTTTGCATGACCTGTGGCTTGACTGCCAGCACAGCAATATCTGCCCGCTCCAGAGCTTGCTGGTTATCGCTGCAAGTCGATATCCCCTGCACGCTGGAGAGCGAGGCCAAGGCTTGCTGGTTGGGGTCGCTTGCGACAATGGAGCTTGGCGGGTAGCCGTTAGCGACCAGTCCGCCAATAATGCTGCTTGCCATATTGCCTGCGCCGATAAAAGCGATTGTGGGTTCTGCCATCGTTGGGGGTCCTTGGTTCAGTTCTTAGTTCAGTTCGTCCGATTTCCAGTATTTAGTGCCTTTCACTGTGGCTTGTAAGGCAAGACCGGTTTCCGTCAGCTGGTATACGGTAATGCCGTTGAATACCGCCTCGCCGCCTACCGCAGCGCCTTTGTCGGAGGCTTTGGCCGCAGCGTCTGCCTGGCCGCCAAATACCCAGCCCTGGTTGACGAATTTGTCCATCACTTGTTGCGAGTCAAACACCATTACGATGCGGAAGTCCTTGGCGCCCAGTCCGAGACCGATGCCCACTTCACCCATATTCATATAGGTATGCTGGCCAGTGCCCATATTCTTAACCACGCCATACCCGCCGCCAAAGCTGGCGAGAATGATATTGATATTGGCGTTGCTGAACACCGCAAAACCGGGTGCTGCGAAGATTTGTGCCTTGGTATGTGGTTTGATTTTGAACAGCTGTTCCAAGGTCTGGTTTTTCATTTCCAGAATGGCTTGCTGCTTTTCAGCCTTGGACGCACCGCGAGTAGTGGTGCAGCCATTTAATATCAGGCCGAACAGTGCAACGGCGCACAGAGCCTTCAGGAGCTTGAGTTTCATGTTGAGTCCTTAAATATTGGTTTTGTTATTGTGGCTTGCGCGGGCCAAACAGTGCCGTTCCGACGCGAACGACATGCGCCCCTTCTGCAATTGCGGCCTCCAGGTCAGAAGACATGCCCATGGAGAGTGTATCCATACGGCTAAGAGCCGCTTCGGATTTTAGCGTGTGCATCAGCGTGTGCATTCGTCTAAAAGCATCTACAGACGCTTGCGCCTGGAGTGTGCGCTGGGGTATTGCCATCAGGCCTCGCAAATTCAGCCGTGGCAATTGTACAACCTCCAGCGCCAAATGGCGGACTTCGTCCACACTTAGGCCCGATTTGCTGGCTTCATCGTCGATATTGACCTGCAAGCACACGTTTAGAAGTGGCATATTGTCGCGGCGTTGGTCGTTGAGCCGCTGTGCTATCTTAAAACGGTCTACGGAATGCACCCAGCTGAAATGCTCCGCAATGGCCTTGGTTTTATTGCTTTGGATGGGGCCGATGAAGTGCCAGCGGGCTTCGGACAGCTGCAAACGCTCGATTTTGGCCAGCGCTTCCTGCACGTAGTTCTCGCCAAAGTCCCTTAAACCGGCTTCATAGGCGGCCCTGATCAGCTCGTCGGGCTGGCGCTTGCTCACCGCCAGCAGTGTGATTTCGCTCGGGTTTCTGTCTGCTACCCGTGCGGCTTTGTCTATCCGTGTGTTAACTTGATTTATCGTGTCGAAGATCTTGTGCATATACTAATAACATTCGGCTTTAGCCAGATTTCTTTCTATCATTCATTTACCGCAGCTCCAAAGTGGATTTGCGGGCAGCAACAGACATATAAGGGTTGTCTATGGATATTACAGAATTGCTTGCTTTTTCCGCTAAACAGGGTGCCTCCGACTTGCACCTCTCAGCAGGCTTGCCCCCCATGATCCGTGTCGATGGCGATGTGCGTCGTATTAACCTGCCCCCTATGGAACATAAACAGGTTCATGGTCTTATTTACGAGATTATGAACGACAAGCAGCGTAAGGACTACGAGGAATTTCTGGAAACGGACTTTTCTTTCGAAGTGCCGGGTGTTGCGCGCTTTCGTGTGAACGCTTTCAACCAGAATCGTGGTTCCGGCGCCGTGTTCCGTACCATTCCTTCCAAAGTGCTTACCATGGAGGAGCTGGGCATGGGCCAGGTATTTCGGGATGTATCATCAGTTCCGCGCGGGCTGGTATTGGTAACAGGGCCCACAGGCTCGGGTAAGTCCACCACCCTGGCGGCGATGATCGACTTTATCAATGAAAACAAATACCACCACGTTCTCACCATTGAGGACCCCATCGAATTTGTGCACGAGAGTAAGAAGTGTCTGGTGAACCAGCGAGAGGTGCACCGCGATACCCACGGCTTCGCAGAAGCCCTGCGCTCTGCGCTTCGTGAAGACCCGGACATCATTCTGGTGGGGGAGATGCGAGACCTGGAAACCATACGTTTGGCTCTCACAGCAGCCGAAACCGGACATCTGGTGTTCGGTACACTGCACACCACCTCTGCCGCCAAAACCATTGACCGTATTGTGGATGTGTTCCCGGCCAACGAAAAATCCATGGTGCGCTCCATGCTTTCGGAGTCTCTTGAGTCGGTGATCTCGCAAACGCTGATGAAGCGAAGTGGCGGCGGGCGTGTGGCTGCCCATGAAATAATGCGGGGCACTTCGGCCATTCGGAACCTGATCCGTGAGGACAAGGTAGCGCAAATGTACTCCGCTATTCAGACTGGAGGTTCAGTCGGTATGCAGACCATGGATCAGTGTCTGGCCGATATGGTGGAGCGCCGCATTATTACCAGGGATGTGGCTAAAGAAAAGGCAAAAATGCCAGAGAATTTTTAGTGCTCGCTCGCGCTGTGTCACAATAGAAAAAACAAAACCTGTTAAGGAATCCCCATGGATTTTGATCGTTTGTTAGCGTTAATGGTTGAGAAAGGTGCTTCGGACTTGTTTATTACTGCCGGTGTTCCGCCCTCAATAAAACTGCACGGTAAAATTGTGCCCGTCACCACAACACCCATGTCGCCGGAGAAATCCCGCGAAACCGTGCTGAGTGTGATGAACGAAAAACAGCGCAGGGAGTTCCTGGAAACCAAGGAGCTGAATTTTGCTATCAGTGCGCGCGGTGTGGGTCGTTTTCGTGCAAGTGCTTTTTATCAGCGTAATCTGGCGGGCATGGTGCTGCGACGCATTGAAACCAATATCCCGAAAATTGACGATCTGGGCTTGCCGGAAATCATTAAAGAACTGGCCATGGTCAAGCGTGGGCTGGTGATGTTTGTCGGTGCCACGGGCACGGGTAAGTCCACCTCTCTGGCCGCGATGATAGGTCATCGCAACCGCAACTCCAAAGGTCACATCATTTCCATCGAAGATCCGATTGAATTTATACATCAACATCAGGGTTGTGTGATTACCCAGCGGGAGGTGGGGATTGATACCGAATCCTTCGATGTGGCATTGAAGAATACTCTGCGGCAGGCACCTGATGTGATTTTGATTGGTGAGGTACGCTCCCGGGAAACCATGGATCACGCCATCGCCTTCGCCGAAACCGGTCACTTGTGCTTGTGTACATTGCACGCTAACAACGCCAACCAGGCTCTGGACCGCATTATCCACTTTTTTCCTGCGGACCGGCACAACCAGTTGTGGATGGACCTGTCCCTTAACCTGCGTGCCATTATTGCGCAACAATTGATACCGACTCCTGACGGTTTGGGGCGCCGGGCTTGTCTGGAAGTGTTCCTGAACTCTCCGCTTGCTCAAGACCTGATTCGGAAGGGCGCTGTGCATGAGCTGAAGGAGTTGATGAGAAAATCCGTTGAATTGGGTATGCAGACCTTCGACCAGGCGCTGTTTGATCTCTACGACTCCGGCGAAATTACCTACGAAGATGCCCTATCTCACGCGGACTCGCCCAACGATCTGCGCCTGATGATCAAACTGGGCTCCGAAAGCGATGCTGAGTACCTGTCCAATGCCGCCGATGAGCTTACCATTCAGGAAGACGAGTCGGGGCGTACACGTCAGTTCTAGTCACAGATCTTATCCCTGAGCCAGGACTCCAGTATCAGCCGTGCGGCGATGGAGTCCACCGGCTGATCCCGGTAATTGCCCGAGTGGCCGCTGTGGTGGGCAATGCCCTTTGCCTCTCGAGTGGTGAGGCGTTCGTCGGCAAATTCCACTTTGATTCCCAGGCGGCCGTGCAGCCGGTTGCCAAATTTTCGTGCGCGCCGGGTCATTTCCATTTCGCTGCCATCCATATTTACGGGTAAACCCACCACTGCCAACTCAGGTTTCCACTCAGCAAATAGCTGTTCTATTTGATGCCAGTCGGGGATGCCATTGTTGGCATTGAGCGGGCTGAGTTCGCTGGCGCTGGATGTTAGCACCTGTCCCACGGCAACGCCGATGCTGCGAGTTCCAAAGTCAAAGCCGAGAATGAAAGACCTGGTTTCAGGCATGCCCTGCTTCTGAGGAGATGAGGTTCATATCGATGCCCAAATGCTGAGCGGTAACGGACCAGCGTTCCTTAATCGGGATATCGAAAATAATGCTCGGGTCAGCAGGGACAATCAGCCAGGAGTTGGCATTTATTTCGTCCTCAAGCTGCCCGGGACTCCAGCCGGCATAACCCAGGGCAAACTGGGCGTGTTTGGGGCCCTGTTGCTGGGCGATGGCGGAGACGATATCCCGTGAGGCGGTGAGACAGATTTCCGGCGTAATGCGAAGGGTCGATTCCCAGCTACCCTGGTCTCGATGCAGCACAAAGCCGCGCTGCATATTCACAGGTCCACCAGCTAGCACGGGGTAGTTGCCCAGGCTGCTTTGATATTCGATAGACAACTGATCAAAAACGTCCGCCAGTTTCAACTCCAAAGGCTGATTAATGACGATGCCCATCGCGCCCTGGTCACTGTGGTCGCAGATGTAGGTGACGGATCGCGAAAAAATAGGGTCCGTCAAACCTGGCATTGCAATCAGAAAATGATCACGCAGGCTTTCAGGAATATCGACATTGTCCCAAGGTTGCTCGTTCATACCTTCAGTATGAGGTTAGCGCAAAATAAAACAAGTAAGGCCGGCAAAAATACCAGCCTGTTTACCCCGCCTGCGGGTACTATCAACCCGGCAATTAAATAGATTATCCTATCTCATTGCTGTCCCATTAACTATTTTGTCGCTCTCGATTTTAAAAGGGCTTGGAGATGGCTAGCTTTGGTGCAGACATGAATCCGGTATTTGCCACTGCTA
>CAJIBL010000586.1_pt1 | contig 93090 bp, 80 predicted proteins | sample 9199351 | NCBI WGS metagenome assembly CAJIBL01 (sample SAMEA7708304, study PRJEB35096) | sediment metagenome | biome: marine neritic benthic zone biome [ENVO:01000025]; feature: sediment [ENVO:00002007]; material: shallow marine sediment [ENVO:03000034] sea grass bed [ENVO_01000059] ...
CATCACCTGCCGCACTTCAGGGAGGGCTTGAGCTAGCAGGCTGTTGAAAATCTTACTGCGTTAAAAACAGGCTCAAAATGCTCATTTATTCCAATATAAAATCCGCTTTTTCGCTTTGTACCTATACAGCCCTGACAATACGCGGTCTTTCTCTGTTTCTTGTCGCCTGGGGGTAAACCTGACGAGCAGGTTTAAAGTGCAGGTAGTCCAAAATGATATCTTCTTTTTCACAGCCTTGATATTGCAGCCTGATTTCAAGGTTCTTCAGTTTGCCTCTTCCGGTAAGGGAGGTTGAACGTGTCAGTAAAATATCTTGCGGCGAGAAGGATGAATATTGGTCCAGGATAATTGTTCGCTTTTTCGCCTGATCCTCAATGAAAAACACCAGCTCCAAGCCAAGCTTGTATTTATAAATGGGCTTGAGCCAAAGTGAAATATCGAAACGCCCGTACCAGCTATTAGTAAAACTCCAGCCGCAGCGAGCCATGAAGGACTCTAACTGGGGTTTATGAACAAGCAGCTCTTTCATAGGCGTCTGGTACTATTGGTTGGCGTGATGAGCGAGCAAAAACGGCCCGAAGGTTTTTATATTAACGAGCTAACTAACAACTTTCTGGAACTCGTTCGAAGATTTTTCATGATTTTACAGCTTGCCTGCTTATGAATAGTTAAATCATGAATGCGTGATAGTTTGTGCTTATGGGGTGTTTATTTATTGAGCAATTGTAATGTCGCGGCGCCAGCTTAGTTTGCCTGATGTTGTTTTAACAATAATACTCACCTTTCCGCTTTCTTTTGCGAAGATGGTGTTTGTTTTTTCGTCAATATCAATGATGCTTTTATTGTCTGTGCTGCTTATTTCGTAGTCAGTGATGCTGGCATTGAGCGGTGTAACAATGACTTCAAAGGACGTGCTCTGACCTTTTTTTAAATAATCATTTTCGAGATGTAAGTAGATTCCGGAGGCGGTGACTTTGCCTTTGTCAAAAAATGAAGCAGGTCGCTTCGAGGTTTTCGCCACACTGTAGGGGCTTAAAACCACGATCTGGGCTCCGGGTTCGTGGGACCATGCCCCGTACATGCCATTGATAGTCAAATCAAAATAACGATAATCCGTGCAGTCGCCGTTAGGCTTCCCACCCCAGGACCAGTTTAGCCAGCCCACATTGTGCTCTTGCAGAATTTTCATGCCTTCCAGGTAGGGGAGTGGTTTGGGCTTGCTACATTGTCCTACGCGGGTGACTGATGGGCCTTCTCCAATTATTACTGCGATACCGAGCTCTTTTGCATCAATAGCGGCTTTTTTGTAGTTGTCGATACTTTTTTCATGAGGCCAGTATGAATGGGCTGAGAAGATAATATTTTTAAGTGGGTCATGGTTTAGCAGAGATGGGCCGGTGCGCAGTAGCTGGTCAATATCCTGCCCCCATAGGGAAGCGTCGATCATAATGGGAACGGTGTAGCCGAAGTCCCTAAGCTCGGTAATTGCGGCTTTGTATGTCTCAGTAAAATCAGTGTCACTGATGGTCGCGCCAGCCTCATTGGCGATATTGAGTATGGTCCACTCTTTGTTGGTTTCAATCGTTGAAAGCAGGGAAGATTCTTTCCAAAAATCCACACAGGCCTGCAGAGCTGCACCCCACTTACCGGTGGCATCGTGACACTCTGGCACCGCTACCATGTCTAGCGCAATGGTGTTTTGGATCAGTGTGCTTAGATCGCTGTAGTCCGAATGCTTATGGGACCACACCAGGCGAACAGTGTTTGCGCCGGATTTTGCAATTTCAGGCAGCAGCAGCTCACCATGCTTATCGTCGGACCAGACAAACATTTCGTTGAAACCACGCATCACAAAGGGTTCCCCTGCGGCGGTAAAAATATCTCCCCCTTCCACATAAAGAGTGGTGTGCCTGGAGCAGGCTGAAAGCATACTAAACAGGGAAAGTGCGGCTAAGAGGTATCTCATGTGTTCGCTTCTGTGTGAAATTGCCAGGATTATAGTGCCGGAATACGGGTACTGGCCATTGAAGATTGGAAGTGAATAGGCGCTGCCCGCGGAAACATACTGTGGTAAACCTTTGGCTGTGCCTATATATTGAACTTTTTATCACCCTGATCAGGGTAGTCTTTCTCGCAGCTATGCCATGTGGACGAAGACCCTATTGGCGCCAAGGATGGCGTCCGGCTGTTCTACCGGGCGCGAGTTTATGTTTATATAGAGGTCTACATATGACCACTCAGCAACAACATTTTCCTATGCAGAGCAGCAGAACAAAACGTAACCTGATTGCCGCCTTGATTGGCTTGGCACTTATTATCCCTCTCGCGAGTTTTTATGCCCTGAACAACAAGGGCATATTCTTTTATCTCAAAAAAGCCCAGCACAAGCACCATCTTTCATCGGTCAGACTGGGTGATGGCAGTGAACAGATTATTAACCTGGAGGGTGACTGGCGCTTTGCCATTGGCGACGAGCCCGCCTGGGCAGAGGCGGGTTTCGATGATAGTGACTGGGCTGAGGTTTCTGTTCCCGGCTATTGGGAGCAGGAGGGCTTCGAAGGCTACGACGGCTTCGCCTGGTACCGAAAAGAGATTGAGTTAAGTGCTGATCACCTGAAGCGCTCACTGGTGCTTTCACTGGGCACTATAGATGATGCTGATGAGGTTTATTTGAATGGTCACAAGGCTGGCGCTAGCGGTAGTGTGCCGCCAACGTATATTGGTGCTCACAATGTTCCCCGGGAATATCCGCTGCCCGATGAGTTTTTGCGCGAAGGTGTGAATGTGTTAGCTCTGCGGGTGTACGATGCTCAGCAGGGCGGAGGCATTGTTGGCCGGAATATCGGCGTGTACGCTTCGAATATGCCCAAGCCCCTGATTAACCTTCAGGGGGAGTGGCAGTTCAGGGTAGACGAGAGTCAGGATTTTCACTCCATCCATGTGCCAGGGATATGGGAGGATCAGGGCTATGGTAAATATGATGGCATGGCATACTACCAAAAGGCTTTTGGCACTCTTAAGGTAGATGGTGATGAAACTCTGGTACTGTTGTTGGGTAAAATTGATGATACGGATGAAGTGATACTCAATGGTGAGTTTATCGGCCGAACCGGAAGCTTGTCCAAAATCGATAAAAAGCGCGACTCACACTACTACAAGCTTAGCCGTCGCTATGAGTTTTCCGCGTCTATGCTGAAGCAGAACAACGTGTTGGATGTTCGGGTGTTTGACCACGGCGGCGAAGGCGGCTTTTATGAGGGCCCTATTGCGATTGTTAGAAAAGAGGATCTCAAAGGCTACTATTAACCCTTAGCTGTGACTTCCCGGCACCCCCTGCTTTTTTTAGCAACGAGCATAATACTTTTTACCCTGCTCGCTCTTTGTACGGCGCTGACAGTTCGTTTGTTTCAATGCCTGCAGCCTTCCAGTCAATACCTTCCTCAATTTAATATCTACTCAGAAAACGCCAAAGTACATTACCCGATAAATATTTATCTGCCTGCAAGTTATAAAAGTAATAAGAGGCGAGATTTTCCTGTGATCTACATATTGGACGGCCATTGGGTGTTTAAGCGCTACGCAAAGCTAGTGGATGAGCGGAAATTAGCGATTATCCTGGTGGGTATTGGCCAGGGGCCTGAAAAACGGCGATTTATTGATTATGGACCAAGAGGTGCTTTTAGCTATTCGCTGTTTTTAACAGAGGAGCTTATCCCCAATTTGGAGAGCTATTACCGCATTAATCCGGAAAAACGTAGCCTGGCTGGAATTTCTTTAAGCGCTGCATTTGCGGCAGTAATGCTGATGGATCAACCCTTGTCGAACACCCGTTTTGAGCACTATTTAATGTTTGACTCGGCCTTTGATACCGATGCCAATTTTTTATATAACTTTGCCTGGTTTGAAGAGTATATTAAACAGGTGGAGGGATTTGATTGGGATGTGCACCCCAAACTCTTCTTCTCCAGTGCGCTCCAGCATGGAAATGATGCGGAAACCAGAGGCTACATGGATTTGCTTGTGAAGCATGGCTACCCTATAGAGAATATTCACTTCGAGCAATTTGATACTACCCATGGGCAGATAGGAGAGCCATCTTTTGCCAGGGTGTTACAGCTGTATTTTAACTATTAACCCGGCAATTAAATAGATGATCCTATCTCATTGCTGTCCCACAAAGCATGAAAACATGGATTCGGTGTTTGTTACTGCTACCTTCGCCAGCAGGGATGCTGGCGTAGAGCTTACAGGGACGTACTTGCAGCGTGTAGCAGTGGCAAATACCGGATTCATGTCTGCATCAAAGCTAGCAATCTCCAAGCCCTTGTAAAATCGAGAGTTTCGACCTGGCGACGAAATAGTTTATGGGACAGCTATGATCCTATCTATTTAATTGCACGCCCTTGAAATACTGGCGCAAATGTGTGAATTTGCTGGTATTTCAAGGGCTTACATTGCCCTGCGGGCAATGGCGGCGCTTCCGTGCGCCGCCTATTAACTTAACAATAACTATTGCCAAGTTAATATAAAAAAATAGTTATAAAGATAGCTCGCGCTTTGCATCTGCAGTCCAGCCCGAGGGAAATTCTTCCTGCACGGAAGGTGCAGGTTCGGCGGTTTGCGGCACGGGTGGTTCAGGCTCGGAGACCTCTTTAACTGAAACCTCTATCGCCTCTTTAGACGCAGGACCAAAATAACGACCCGTTTGCACCTCAGAAAAACTGTCTCGCCAATGGCGCCGCACAATGTCATTGTCAAAAAACAGATGAAAATACTCAACATCTCTGGATACGCCATTGTAACGTAACACCACCAGCAAATCTGCGTGTTTTTGCTGCGCTCGCATCAGGCGATAGGTATATATCTCTTTGGCGTCTGGCCCTTTCTGTAAAATATCCGGCTCACCCAACTGGGATACAACCCAGCTTTTTTCGGTTTTCCCTCGACGTATATCTGAGAAAAATTTTTCCGGAATACGGCCTTCACCATCTTCGTAGGAGGTACGGTCGGAGATAGAGCATGCCGTCAGGTATACAACATACAAGACAACTGCAAGTATAAAGGACGATCTAAGCATGAACAGCGACATCACTTTGCCTGCTGTGTTCGTGGAGCATGCGCATTAAATCAATTTCAGAGGAAGATAAACCGCTATTGGCCGATACCGTTTTAACGTCCACACCCTGCTCTATTAACATTTGCGCGCGGGCGTAAGAAAAGTCTGTATCACTTTTTTCGAGGCTGTGCTGCTTGTTTTCAAGGGAGCGCAACTTTTTCTCCAGGGCGATCATACGATGCCCCACACCGATCGAACCGGACATTAATATCTGTAGTTTTTTCTCCAGTTCGTGGATACGGCAGGCATCCTTTGCACCTTGCCTGCTATTGCTCCACTTCAGGCCTATGAGCAGCACCAAATTTACAATGCAAAAAGCCGCAAGCGCTTGCGTCAGTAGAGCTTCTGTTGTTAAAAATTCAGGCATACGCTGTTTACCTCGTTTTCTATTAACCCGGCATTTAAATAGATGATCCTATCTATTTAATTGCACGCCCTTGAAATACTGGCGCAAATGTGTGAATTTGCTGGTATTTCAAGGGCTTACATTGCCGTGCGCCACCTATTAACTTAACAATAACTATTGCCAAGTTAATAGTGAAGCTTATACCGCTTCAATTTCAGCCCATTCATCATCGGTGAGCAATTTATCCAGCTCAATCAAAATCAGCAGCTCATCGTTCTTGTGGCAAACTCCCTGAATAAACTTGGCACTTTCTTCATTACCCACATTCGGCGCGGTTTCGATTTCTGATTGGCGCAGATATACCACCTCGGCAACACTGTCCACCAGAATCCCGACCACATGACTATCTGCTTCGATAATCACAATACGGGTGTTATCAGTGATCTCACCCGGCGACAGTGCAAAACGCTCGCGAGTATCAATTACGGTAACAACATTACCCCGCAGATTGATTATTCCAATCACATAACTTGGCGCACCTGGTACTGGCGCTATCTCCGTGTAGCGCAGTACCTCCTGCACCTGCATTACGTTCACGCCATAGGTTTCGCCCGCCAGCTTGAAAGTAACCCACTGTAATACGGGGTCATCACTCGACTTTTTCATGTTGGAATTAGCGGCCATCTACATTCTTCCTCTAGGTATTTTCAGGAGCGTCAAAATCCAGACGCACTTTGCCGTATTTACCTTTTAATATAGTTAATAGCAGCATCTATGCCAGTGGAGGGCGAGATTTTTTAGGGACAGCGGCTTTCCGAGGCCTGCAGCATAGCCGCCATTTGCGGTATATCGATAAGTGCACACATGGCTGATTTAACCGTGCCAGCCAGCCAGGGGCGGGAGCTTCTGGAGCTACGCCATTTGACATCGGCCGGGTCCAGCGAGATGGGTTGATTCACGGAGTCCACCGCCAGCCCCCAGGGCAAACTATCGATGGAGATTACATACTTGGCAGTTTCGAGAAATTTATCGCTATATTTCTCTGGCATTACAAACAGGGCTGTATTGACAGTACGTACCTGTCCTTGCGGCGTGTTCAATAGGCCCATAAACCAGTCCGACTGACCAAAGATAGGTGTCAATTCTTCGCCGATATTCTGAATCTGACCAAGCGCTATCAGAGGTACCGCCAAAGTCAGCCCTCCTACGTCAAACAACAGCACTTCAAAGCGCTCCTGAGCCCATTGGGGCCGGCCGTTGTCCGCCCATTCCAAAACCGAGTTAATACTTTGCTGGAACAGCTGCTGTTCAGTAAGTACCTGAGCTTCGACAACAGGCGCACTCAGCTTGTCCCTCATCTGAGCTTCAAGCAGTTCTTGCTCTGTGAGTACTGCCGCCTTCGCTTGCTTCGGTTTCTCAGGCGCCGTTGCGGTAGTGGTGGGTAGCTGGTGATTCAACAACAGTTGCAGCTCCGCGCGTTTGGCAGCCTCCAGCTGCGCCAAATGCTCCTGATCCGGCCTTGCCAGCAAGGGCGCAGGCTTCTTTTTAGCGAGTGGCGTCGGCGCTTGTGCTGGCGGTGAGGGGGTAAGCGGCGGTTTTTTTTCGGGTTTGGCTTGCTTGCTGTGCGGCTTTGCTTTCGACGCTTTCGATGCCGGGCTTTGCCTTGCTTCAGGCTCAGTTACTTTCTGTAGAGCAGTTTCGCGCGTTTGGCCTGGCTCGTTGTCGCCAGTCTCTTGCTCATCACATAAGAGCTCGGCCAGATAATCCAGCAAGGCATCAGAACTTTTCATACGACACCTCCTGCGGCCGAAACAGAAGCCCCTGCTATGTTATCTTCAAGAAAATGATAAAGAGAGCGATAAGCGGCAAGGCCACGGCTGGTGGTATCAAACAAATGCGGTGGCACACCGGCTTTACTGGCGTCTCGAAAGCGCGTATCAATGGGTACTTTCCCGGCCCACACACTCTCGCCGAAGTTATTTCGAATAGCCCTTAAACTGGTAACACACGCCTGGGTTCTGCGGTCAAACATGCTTGGCACAATGTGGTAAAGCAGCTCCTGTTTACGCGAACGACTGATCATCTGCAAAGTATGCAGCATCCTCTCCAGGCCCTTAATGGCCAGAAACTCGGTTTGAACAGGGATCACAAGCTGGTTGCAGGCGGCAATGGCATTTACCATCAACACCCCTAGCTGCGGGGGGCAGTCGATAATACACAGATCAAAATCATCAAAAATCAATGAGAGTGTTTTTGATAAAACCAGGCCCATGCCACCACCAATGGCCTTTCGCTCTAATGTCGCCAGGGCTGTAGAAGCGGGAAGCAAATTCATGCCCGTGAACGGGGTACTGATGATCAGCTTTTCCACCAGGTTGTGGTTGAGGGTTTTGGACTGTTCAAACAGCGTGAAAGCAGACTCGGTGAGTAAGTCCGGGTTTTGTCGGAAGTAGCAGCTAAGAGAACCGTGGGGATCGAAGTCCACCAGTAACACACGCTTGCCCGCCTCTGCGGCGAGACCGCCAAGGGCAACGCTGGTGGTGGTTTTACCCACCCCACCTTTTTGGTTTGCTACTGTCCAGACCTGCACAACATTACCACTTCACCGTTACGGGAAAAAAATTGCCGCGATTGCGGCAATTCCTTTTCCATTATTAAATACATTTCTCTACAAACCATTGCTGTCCCACAAAGCATGAAAACATGGATTCGGTGTTTGTTACTGCTACCTTCGCCAGCATCGCGCCATGGAAGGCGCTTATTAGGGCAACGCAGGAGCAGTTGCCGAGGGATGCTGGCGTAGAGCTTACAGGGACGTACTTGCAGCGTGTAGCGGTGGCAAATACCGGATTCATGTCTGCGCCAAAGCTAGTAATCTCCAACCTTTTAAAATCGAGAGTTTCGACCTGGCGACGAGATATTTAATGGGACAGCAATGACAAACATTAACTATGCGATTTACATGCCTCATCCTCTACCTTTTGGATCGCTGGTGAATAACAAACCTCCATTAGGTAATTTAATAGGCTCGATAACATTTTCCGGGCGAGGTTCGATACTGGGCTCCGGACTGGTTTCCGGGCGAGTCTCGGGATTTAGCTCCGCAGCGAATTGCTGTGCTGCAGACTCATCATCAACTGCTGCAACACCAGACTCTGCCATTACATTCTGCGCACCTTCTCGCGGCGCCGCCACTTTTTCCCGCGCTACTCTCAACACTACCCGCCGGTTTTTGGCTCGTCCCTGTTCCGTGCTGTTGTCAGCAATGGGCTGGTACTCACCGTAACCTATGGCGGAGAGGCGTGTAGGGTCCACGCCTTCATAGGCCAATAAATTAACCACAGCGACAGCCCTGGCAGACGAAAGCTCCCAGTTACTTGAGAAGTTTGCATTGCGAATAGGAATATCGTCGGTGTGGCCGCTTACAGCAACCGCATTTTCAAAAGGGGCAAGCACGTCGGCCACCTCGGCAAACACTGTTTTTGCCTGCGAGCTCGGCTCTGCACTGGCGCTGTCAAATAACACATTGGCGTTAATTTCAATTTCAACCCAGTCCTCATTGCCCCACACGGACAATGCGCCCTGATTAATCAAACCGCCCAGCACATCGCTGAGCTCAGTTTCCAGCTGTTCAAGGCTTGCAAGCTTACTTTCCCTCTCGGTGCCCGGTGCCCGCACTCCTTGGGAAAAAGCGGATTGCAGCGTTTCAGACAGCACCCGGTATTTATTCTCATTCACTTGAGAGACCGAATACATCACCACAAAAAAGGCAAATAGAAGGGTTATAAAATCGGAATAGGAAACCAGCCAACGTTCATGGTTTATCTTTGTTTCAATACTGACTCTTCGACGTAAAGCCATAACAACCCATCACCAGTATCAATGCAAATATCCGCTGAGTTTCATTTCAATGGCCCGGGGATTTTCACCGTCTGCAATAGCAATAATGCCTTCAATAAGCAGCTCCCGAAATTGAGATTGTTCCTTAATACACGCTTTTAATTTATTGGCTATGGGCAGCAACAGCAAGTTGGCAAAGGCAACTCCGTAAATGGTCGCAACAAACGCTATCGCAATTCCCGGGCCTAATTCGGCCGGGTCTGCAAGATGCTGCATAACGTGGATCAAGCCCATTACCGCACCAATAATGCCAATCGTGGGAGCGTAACCGCCCATGCTTTCGTAAAATTGCACAGCATCGTGATCGCGCTGCTCTGCCACAATTAAGTCTGTTTCCAGAACATGGCGAATGACCTCGGGCTCGCTGCCATCAACCAGTAATTGCAGACCCTTTTTGGAGAAAGCATCTCTTTCCCGCTCGGCAATATTTTCCAGACCAAGCAAACCTTCTTTTCGCGCTGACTTTGCCCAGGAAACCACGCGACCAATGCCCTGCTTGAACTGCTGTCTGGGTGGTTTGAATATCCACTTGAATAAGCCCATGGCTCGTTTTAAGCCCACCATCGGAGTTTGCAGAATGGCAGCTCCGAATGTACCACCGAGGACAATGATCGCAGCAGGACCGTTGGCCAGAGATGCCCAGGTTCCACCTTCAATAAAATTTCCGCCGAGCAAGGCAGCAAAACCGATAATCACGCCGATAATGCTGAGAAAATCCATTGCTATATTTCACTGGCTAATCGTGGCCCAACCTCAGCCAAATGCAACACGGCATCCGTTAATCCGGCTCGTGCTACTGCTGCGGGCATACCGTATACAACTGATGAGGCCTCATCCTGACTCCATATATGAGCGCCCTTGCTCTTCATCAGCCTGGCACCTTCGCAACCATCTGCTCCCATGCCGGTAAGCACTATACCCAGTGCTTTTGCGCCCATGAGGTTAGCGACAGACGCGAAGGTAATATCAACACAGGGTTTGTAATTAACCCTGTCGTCACCCGCAATGACCTTAACCGTTTTACCGCTCCTATCGAGCATTAGCTGTTTTCCACCGGGGGCAATTAACACTGTGCCTCGGCTAAGGGCGTCTCCAGTTTCAGCTTCTTTCACGCTTAAGGCCGACTGGCGGTTTAAACGTTCGGCAAAGGCCTTGGTAAAATTCTCTGGCATGTGCTGAACAACCATAATGGGCACCGGAAAATTGCCAGGCAGCTCGGTAATAATATCGGACAGGGCCACTGGTCCGCCGGTTGAAGCGCCGATTACGACCAACTGCACTTTACCCTTGAGCTTGCCACTGGCTGCTACCGATGCAGGTGCAGAGCTGGCGGGAGCCGGCCTGTTCGCCAGACGTTGCCTGAGGGCAGCCGTTTTTTCTTTTGCCCGTTGCGAGCGGACATTAGCTTCAGCGGCTAACTCATCGGTGGAACGGCTTGGCGCAGGTTTAGCCTGAGCGGCAAACTCTATCAGCTTCTCATGCAGCCGACTTTTAAGCTGGGCCGAGTTATTTGAAACCTCGGCAAAATTTTTGGGAATAAAATCGACCGCACCAGCATCCAGTGCTTCCAGTGTTATCGCTGCGCCTTCATAGGTCATAGAGGAAAACATGACGATAGGTATCGGCCTTTCAGCCATGATAGCCCGCACAGCGGAAACACCATCCAAAAACGGCATTTCATAATCCATGGAGATAATATCCGGCTTGAGTTGGGAAGCCATATCAATAGCCTCCTGACCATTCGCCGCAATACCAACCACTTTGAGATCCTGATGCTCATTAATAATTTCTTTCAAACGATGTTGAAAAAAACTTGAGTCATCTACTACCAGCACCGTGTAAGGCACGATTGCTCCTCATTAAATTGTTAACAGTCACAGGTTTTAATCTGCAACCTTTTTGTCAGGGATTTCCAGCGTAGCGTTTTAACATACTTGGCACATCGAGAATTAGTGCGATAGTTCCGTCACCGGTTATGGTGGCACCGGCCATGCCGGGAGTGCCGTGTAACATTTTACCCAGCGGTTTTATCACAACCTCTTCCTGCCCTATCAGTTGGTCGACCACGAAACCCACCCGTTGGGTACCGACAGAGACAATCACCACATGCCCCTCTTCGGGCACATCGAAACTGATATTTTTCTTCACCAGCCAGCGTTTGAGGTGAAATATGGGTATCGCCTTTTCGCGGATGGTAATGCATTCCTGACCGTCGACAATATTGCTCTTGGTGAGGTCCATGTGGAATATTTCGTTAACGCTCACCAACGGTAAGGCAAAGGTCTGCTGCCCGAGCATGATCATCAGGGTTGGCATGATCGCCAGGGTGAGAGGTACCTTAATGCGAATGCAGGTCCCTTCACCGATTTTCGAATCTATTTCAATAGAGCCATTAAGCTGGGTGATTTTGGTTTTAACCACATCCATGCCTACGCCACGCCCGGACACGTCAGAAATTTCCTTCTTCATTGAAAAACCGGGCGCAAAAATCAGGTTGAATGCTTCGGTATCCGTCAGCCGTGCGGCGGCATCGGTATCCAGCAAACCCTTTTCGACGGCTTTGCCGCGCAATTTTTCGGCGTCCATACCTGCGCCATCATCACTGATGGATAACAGAATATGATCACCTTCCTGCTCCGCCGCCAGTATCACCTTACCAACGCGGCTTTTACCTGTCGTTTCCCGCTCGGCAGGAAGCTCGATGCCATGGTCTACGGAATTGCGCACCAGGTGAACCAGGGGGTCTGCGAGGGCTTCAACCAGGTTTTTATCCAGGTCGGTATCTTCGCCTTGCAATTCCAGGTTAATTTCTTTTTTGAGGTTGCGCGCCAGATCCCGCACCACTCGCGGGAAGCGACCAAAGACCTTCTTGATCGGCTGCATGCGTGTTTTCATCACCGATGTCTGCAAATCGGCAGTGACCACATCGAGGTTGGCCACCGCTTTTTGCATCGACTCATCTGCAGACTCCAGACCAAGGCGAACCAGACGGTTTCTTACCAACACCAGCTCGCCCACCATGTTCATGATGTCATCCAGGCGCTGGGTATCTACCCGTACTGTTGTTTCGGTATTTGCAGAAACCGCACCTTGTGCAGCGTCTCGTGTTTTCGGCGCAGAGGCCGGTCTGGCAGCTTCGCGCGCGGGTGTTTTTTCTTTGTTAGCGGGGCTTGGGGCAGGTTTTGTGGCCTTGCTTTCTTTTTTAACCGGCGCGGGCTCAGGGCTGGGCACGACAGGTTTGTCCGGTGCTTTTTCAGCGGCTTGATCCGCAAGGCTGGGCCCTTTACCTTTTCCGTGTAATTGATCCAGCAGGTCTTCAAATTCATCGTCGGAAATAAGATCCGGTGTTTCGGCCTGGGTTTCAGAACCGGGCGGCTTTCCCGCACCATGCAATTGATCCAGTAAGGATTCAAATTCGTCTGGTGATATTTCGTCAGAACTGGTCGCAGCTTCTGGAGTGCTTGCTGCGGCTGGGGAGTCCCCGCCCTGAGGGCCTTTGCCCGCACCATGTAGCTGGTCGAGCAAAGCTTCAAATTCATCTTCCGAGATTTCATCCGAGCTTGAAGTGCTTGCGGCTGGTTTGGCTGTTGCAGGCACGTCATTTATCGCATCGAGAAAGCCTTCAAACTCGTCATCGCTAATATCAATGCCTTCCGCTGCCGGCGATTCGGCGGCTTCCTCTGTTGTATCCTCAGGTACTGGCGCTGGCGCCTCTGCAACAGCCTCCGCCTGGCTGTCTTCACCGGCAACCATACGCTCCAGAGCCTGAATAAGCTCCGGGTCTGCCGGGCTCGGTTTTTCGCGCGCTGATACCTGGGCAAACTGGCTGTTAACGGTATCCAGAGCCTGCAGCACCACATCCATGAGCTCCGGGGTAACGTCCCTGGCACCATTGCGTAAAATATCAAACAGGTTTTCCGTTACATGGCAGCAATCCACCATGGCATTTAACTGCAAAAACCCCGCACCACCTTTAACCGTGTGAAAACCACGGAAAATTGCGTTGAGTAGATCTTTATCATCCGGGCGCTGTTCAAGGTCAACCAGCTGTTCAGACAGCTGCTCGATTATTTCTCCAGCTTCGACAAGGAAGTCCTGTAGGATGTCTTCGTCATCGCCAAATGCCATTCAGTGCTCCTGTGTGTTCGTAGCAAACACTTGCATTAGAAACTTGCCGTTTTTATTAACCTGACAATGTTAGATGTCAAGCCAACATACGGTGTATCAACTCACCACCGTAATTCGAACCCGGTTTCAAAAGCCCAGGCTCGACAATAAATCGTCCACTTCATCCTGACCGGACACCACATCTTCCCGAATTTCAGCATGTATTTGCGGCCCTTCTGGCTCGCTCTTTTCGGGTGTTTTTTCACCCTCAAGCGACTGGCTTGCCATTCCAGTTACCTGCTCCACCTGGCCCGCAATGCGCATTAAATTAACAAGTTCATCTTCAACCTCGGTTATCAGGCTGATAACTTTGCGCAACACCTGGCCGGTCAGATCCTGAAAGCCCTGTTCCAGGATAATATCCTGCAGGGATTTATTGAGTTGCTGCGTACCATCATCCATCTGGTCAAGAAAATCACCCATCTGGTTGTAGAGTGCTTTAAATTCGTCTTTTGAGATTTCCCGGCGCTTTAGCCGGTGCCATTCGTTTCGCAAACGGGTCGCTTCCTGACCAAGATTCATCGCAATTGGGGCAACGGCTTCCACCTTATCCATGGTTTTATCGGCTGCTTCCTGAGTCATGGAAATCACGTAGTTAAGCCGATTCGATGCGTCACGTATTTCAGATTTGTTGATTTCCGGCGGCTCAGACTCCAGGTCTGCATCAACATGAAAGTTAACAATAGCGTCGTGTAGTGCGCGGGTAAGCTGACCAACGCTTTTAAATATGTGATGGTCGCGTGCCTCAACCAGATTGTGTATCAGTTCCGAAGCTTCGTTGTATTTATCGCTTTGTAATTTTTCGACAAGATGAGAGGAGCAATCCTGTAGCTGCGCCAGAAACTCTTCATCGTGCGCGTGAATTGGTTTGTGATCCATAATAATGTCCCGGCCGATTAGCCATCCACGCGCTCAAATATTTTGTCGATTTTTTCTTTCAGCACCTGCGCCGTAAAAGGTTTAACAACATAGCCATTAACGCCCGCCTGGGCCGCTTCAATTATCTGATCGCGCTTGGCTTCTGCTGTCACCATTAATACGGGCAGCCCGGCAAGCTTTGAGTCTGACCGCACTTCCTTCAAGAGATCGATACCGGTCATGCCAGGCATGTTCCAGTCTGTTACCAAAAAATCAAAATCACCGGCACGCAACATAGGCAGCGCTGTAGTTCCATCATCCGCTTCCTGCGTATTGGTAAAACCGAGGTCTCTTAACAGGTTCTTAATGATGCGCCGCATTGTTGAAAAATCGTCAACAATGAGGATTTTCATGTTTTTATCCAATGCAACCTCCGCTTTCCCTCCCCGGGAAGAATAAGTAATCTGATATGACAATGTGCAAATACGGATATACTCGCATACCGTGTTATGCCCCTTTTACTAGTCTAGCCCGGATATTTCATAAGTACACCGAAATTTCCTTGTACACCGCACAGCAGCTGAGCTTGAGCATTTCCGGCAAAAGTACAATTAGCACCACCTGTGCGTTTGTTGGTTTCTCGCTTGGCCTTTTTCGATTGAAACGCACATGCTTGCTCCGACGTAGCTATGGCTACGTTTACGCTCGCGAGCACGCTCCAATCAAAAAATTCCGGCGCCAGAATTCCAACAACTTACAAAATCTCCGGGCTCGTCGTTCATTACCAGTCAGCCAGTTTTTTGACTTCACTGCTGCCAATCCGAAAGCCTTGCGCGCAGTCGCATCGCCGCCTGACTGTGGATTTGACTGACTCTGGATTCCGACACGCCAAGTACCTGGCCGATTTCTTTGAGATTGAGCTCTTTATCGTAATAGAGCGATAACACCAGCTGCTCTCTCTCCGGCAGCTTGGTGATGGCTTCCGCAAGTGCTTTTTTCAGCGAGCGCTTTTGCACCCCTTCAGCCGGGCCGATCAGGGCTTCACTCACTGAACTCTGGTGCAGGCGCCCTTCATCTTCTTCGAAGGTTTCTTCCAGGCTAAAAAGACGGGTTGAATTACCATCGCGCAGCATTTCATGGTATTCGTCGAGTGGAATGCCCAGTTCACTGGCTACCTCCACATCCTTGGCGTCACGCCCAAGGCGTGCCTCAAGACGTTTAATCGCTTCTGCAACGCGGCGGGTGTTACGGTGAACCGAGCGAGGAGCCCAGTCCCCCCTGCGCATCTCATCAACAATAGCACCGCGTATGCGAATACCAGCGTAAGTTTCGAAGCTGGCCCCTTTTTCTGCATCATACTTTTGCGCGGCTTCCAACAGGCCCACCATGCCGGCCTGTATCAGATCATCCACCTGAACATTGGAAGGCATGCGCGCCATAATATGGTGTGCGATCCGGTTAACGAGATAGAGATAGTCTTCAACTCTGATATTTATTTCCGCATCCTGCGTTTGCTCGTATACCATCAGACTGTCTACCGCAGAAGCTGTCATAAGGTTATTGCGTAAGTTTGCCTACCGGGTTAATAGCCACTGGCATTGGCTGTGAGCAGGCGCTCGAGGAAAAATTCAAGGTGGCCACGTGCACTGGACTGAACAGGCCACTGATCTATCTTCTGGGCCATCACCCGCATTGCAGCTGCCGCCTTGGACCGTGGCGCAAAGCCAAGTAAAGGCTGGCGCTTTTGAACTGCCTTGCGGACATTTTCGTCAAAAGGAACATGCCCAAGATACTGCAGCGAGGCGTCCAGAAAGCGGTCGCATACCGCGTTCAACTTGTTGAACAAATTGATACCTTCCTGGTTGGTGCGGGTCATATTGGCTATCACCCGGAAGCGGAAAACGCCGTGTTCCGAGTTAAGCAATTTAATCAGCGCGTACGCATCGGTGATGGAGGATGGCTCATCACAGACCACAACGATCACCTCCTGCGAAGCCCTGACAAAACTGACCACGGTTTCCGAAATGCCAGCGGCGGTATCAACTACCAATACATCAAGCACTTCGCTGAGTTCGTTAAACGCATAGACCAGCGCAGCATGTTCCTGAGGTGTAAGGCTGGTCATCGACTGCACGCCGGATGAGGCTGGCACAACTTTGATACCCGAAGGCCCATTCAGCAGGATGTCCCTTAAGCTCATACTACCGTCAAGCACATCGGCGATGGTGTGTTTCGCTTGTAAACCGAGCAACACATCGACATTCGCCAGCCCCAGATCCGCATCCATCAGCACAACGCGACGGCGCAGTTCAGCCAGTGCAATACTGAGGTTAACGGAGATATTGGTTTTACCCACACCGCCCTTACCGCCAGTAACAGCAATGACTTTTATGGGTCGATGAGCATTCATAGGGCCTGTTTCTCGATTTTGCTGTAGTTTTACCAATTTCATGGACAGAGTCTTTTGAAGTATAGATGACGAATTTTAAGCTGCTGGCTAGCTAGTGCTTTTCTCCAGACCCAGGTGCCCGCCGGCCTTCATCAAGGCAACAGCTGCTGCCACCATCTGGTGGCCGCGCGCAGGTTTGATATCTTTCGGGATCTCCTGACCATCAGTGGTATAGGCCACAGGAATTCCGCGCTCGAGTACCACACCGATGGCTTCACCCAGGCTTGCAGCTTCGTCCAGTTTGGTAAGCACACAGGCATCAATACCATTATTGGACTTGTAGGCATGGGTGGAGGCTTTCATGGTTTGTTGCTGGCTGTTACAGGCCATCACCAGAATACGTTTCAGTCCCGGGCAGCTATCGAGTTTTTTAAGCTGATCTTTCAGTAAGGGGTCGCCGTGGCGAAAACCGGCGGTATCGATCAGTATCAGCGGGAACTGGCGGAGCTTCGCCAACACGGTAATCAGGCTGTTCTCTGCATCGACCGCGCGCACGGGTACATTTAAAATTCGTCCGAGAGAACGAAGTTGATCGTAAGCCCCCACCCGGTAGGTATCAGTGGTAACCAGTGCGACCTTGCCCGGACCTTGCTCCAGCACATATCGTGCTGCCAGTTTGGCGATGGTGGTGGTTTTGCCCACACCTGTTTGGCCGACGAATGCAAAAATACCCCCCTTGCTGACCAGATCCTGCTGAGCCACGGGTATGTCTTTCGCCAGGCGGGCCATACAATTGCGCCAGCTCACGCTGACTTTACTGTGGCCGCCTGATAAGCTCAGCAGGCTCTCGGCGATGCCATTTGGCAGTCCCAAACGACTCATATTTTCATTAAGCACTGAAAAGCCTACCGGCATGTTTATCTGCTGCGGCATTGAAAGGGGCTCTTCTCTGTGGCTCATGTGCCATAGCTGCTGTTCCAGCAACATGCGCATATCCGCCAGCTCGTTCTGCAAACCATCCAGCCGCGCTTCATCAGCAGCGGGAGCGGGTGCAGACGCAGGAGTCACATCAGACACCTGCCCCTGATAGTGCGGCTTAATATCAGGCTGCCTGCTAACAGTATCTGCGCTGTGGCCTGGCATCGATTCTACAGGCCTTAACTGGCTGATTGGCTGCTCGCCCTCTTTGGCCCGACGCTTTGCTTCAAGCATACGCTCGCGCGCCAGTTCTATTTCACGGGCAAGTTCGGCCCCGCGACTGGCAGGCTGGTCTGGTTCATTCATTTCCACTCGACCGGAATACTGCGCTGCAGCCTGGTCAACACCCGCCTGCAACTGCCAGGCGCTGTCCGATGGCATCGCGCGGTCCAGCTCGGCGTCAAAATTCCGTCCAAATTCCCGTCGCACGTCAATTCCGCGCGTAGGCAGATCCGGCTCCAGAGAGGTAATCACTTCCACGCCTTCCGGTACTTTCTGACTGGAGAGAATTACCGCCTCTGGCCCCAGCTCTTCGCGTACCATATCCAGCGCACGACGCATGGAGGGGGCAACAAAACGCTTCACCAAGCCAGCGTTATTGGGTGAATTAGTAGGATGCATGATCTCTCTCCTCGTTAATCTGCGACCGATTGTCTCTAGCCGCCGTTAAGCACCTCGCCACCAACACTGGCTTCGATGGTTATTTGCTTGTTATCTGGCACTTCGTTGTAGGCCAGTACCTGCATATCCGGAATATTGAAGCGGACAAACTGAGCCATCATCGATCTCAGCGGCGCGGCGACCAACAGCACGATGGGTTTGCCTGCCATTTCCAGCTTCTTGCCAGCAGCTACCAGAGCGTTATTCAGTCGTTCTGCCAGTTGTGGCTCGATTAGCGCACCGTCCGCGGCGCCAGATTTTTGTGCCTGTTGTACCGACTGAAGCAACAACTGTTCCAGCGCTGGGTCGAAGGTGATCACAGGTAGATTTTGCTCCTGGCCAACAATACCCTGCACTATCTGTCTTGCCAGTGCTGCACGTGCAATTGCTGTTAAAGATCCGGTGTCGTGGTTTTTCGAACCGTGGGCGGCGAGTGCCTCTGCGATGGTTCGCATATCCCTCACCGGTACTTTTTCTTTCAGCAAGGCTTGAAGCACTTTTAGTAATTGGTTGATGGAGATGGTATTGGGAACCAGCTCTTCCACCAGCTTCGGCGATTTCTCGCCAAGCAGATCCAGCCACTTCTGAACATCTTCGTGACCAATCAGTTCGTGGGTGTGGGTTTGAATAATCTGGTTTAGATGTGTCGCAGCTACGGTGCTGGCGTCAACTACGGTGTAGCCGAGGGTTTGCGCCTTGTCGCGCTGACTCTCGTCAATCCAGACAGCTTCAAGGCCAAACGCGGGGTCTACCGTCGGTGTACCCTCTACCTTGCCAAATACCTGACCCGGATTAATTGCCAGCGAGCGATCCGGGAATACCTCCCCCTCACCCACGGGAACCCCCATCAGGGTGATGCGGTAGCCGCTTGGCAGCAGGTCGAGGTTATCGCGAATATGAACGGCTGGAATTAAAAAGCCCAGATCCTGGCTCAGCTTCTTACGCACCCCTTTTATGCGGCCAAGCAATTCTCCGTTTTGAGTTTTATCCACCAGAGGGATCAGCCGATAGCCCACTTCAAGGCCAACGATATCTACCGGTGTCACATCGTCCCAACTCACTTCTGTTGGCTCCTGAGTAGCGGCCTCTGTTGCGCCGCCTTCAGGCGCGGGTAGACCAGTGGCAGGGGCTCCAGGCGGGGCACTGCCAACTTCCGGAACGGCGCCATAATTACCCGGTTTAAACCCACCTTCGTCAACAACCTCTATCTGCTGGTGTTTGAAGTGGATGTAATAGGCAATAAGGGCACATACAGCAGCCAGCCCGACAAAGGGAACGTGTGGCATACCGGGAATAACACCCATCACAAACAGGATTGCTCCCGCCACAGCCAAAGCCTTGGGTGATGCAAACATCTGCGTAATCACCTGGCTGTTCATTTCCTCAGAGCTGTTAACACGCGTTACCATAATGGCGGTGGCCGTTGACAGAAGCAGCGAAGGAATCTGAGCTACCAGGCCGTCACCAATTGTGAGTAACACATATTTTTCCAGGGCATCAGCGAACTCCAGTTCATGTTGAACCATGCCCACACCGAGCCCGCCAATGATGTTGATTACCAGAATTAAAATACCGGCAACGGCATCACCGCGCACAAATTTACTGGCACCGTCCATTGCGCCGTAGAAATCGGCCTCTGATGCAACGTCGGCTCGGCGGGTGCGGGCTTCGTCCTGATCGATTAAACCGGCATTGAGGTCGGCATCAATTGCCATCTGCTTGCCTGGCATTGCATCCAGGGTGAAGCGGGCGCTCACCTCAGACACCCGCCCGGCGCCTTTGGTAACAACCACGAAGTTGATAATGATGAGAATAATAAATACCACCAGACCAACGGCATAGTTTCCGCCAATAACAACTTCACCAAAAGCCTGAATAACCTTGCCGGCGGCATCCCCTCCCTGATGCCCTTCCAACAACACCACACGCGTTGACGCCACGTTTAATGCCAGCCGCATTAATGTGGAAACCAGCAAGATCGTTGGAAAAACAGCAAAGTCCAATGGTCGCAGGGAATAAACCGCAACCAGAAGCACCACTATCGAAAGTGCAATATTGAACGAGAAGAACACATCCAGTAAAAACGCCGGTAAAGGCAAGGTCAACATACCCAACAACATCAGGAGTAAGATGGGAATACTGAGATTGCCGTGGCCGATTCCCCGCAGGTTACTGACCGTACTTTCCGTACTTACATTACCGGGCAATGACTTAAGGTGATTAAAAAAGGTTTCAGCCATATAAATTCCAACAAGCGACAAAAATTTGTCGCAAAAATGCAGTTCTCAAGCTTGATCGCAAGAACTGTTCCCAGTGAGTAAAAGAAAAAGGACAAGGGTATACGCCCCATCCCTGGGGCTTGACCCGGTTTGCTCCCTGCAAACTTAGGGCATACGGTATAAATGTCTTTTATAACAATAAGATAGGTATTAGCCCGGCACGTATATCAGCAGTGCAAAACCGATAACAATGCGAACAAAATAGTGCTAACATCATAGAAAAGGGGGCGCTGCAAATGTTTGTAAAAGCGAGGCCTGCCATGTTGAAAAAAACAGATTTGCAAAGCAGTTTAAAACGAAAATTGCGCATTAGCTGCGCCGCTGTATTGATGCCTCTAACCGTGGCAACAGGCGTTTACGCCAGCACAGGTGTGTTCCCGGCGAAGCAGCTGGTTGCTGACGATGCCGAGGTGCTTTATCAAGAACTTACTGCCACTCCAAGCCCGCTTCCTCAAACAAAACTGAATTTAAACTCCATCCCGGAACTACCGGATATCGACATCCTCGCTATCAATAACGAAATAAAGAACCTGCTCGACAGGTCCATTAGCAATATCGACAGCAAACGCTTTAGAGCGGTTGAACTCCACAGGCTGCTTTTCAAACCCATGTTTTTAGGCATCGCCTACGATTACGAAAGCACACTGACTGCACAACAAACATTCGACCAAGGCAGAGGTAATTGCCTCTCCCATGCAGCACTTTATGTTGCAGCGGCGCGTTATGTTGGTTTGAAAGCATCCTTTCAAACCGTTGATGTGCCAAGAAGCTGGCTGGAAAAGAACGAATTCTATGTTGTACCCGGCCATATCAATGTTTCTGTCGCCATTCCAGGCCACAAGGTTACCGTTGAGTTTGCTGATGCCTTTTCCGCCGATGAATCACAGCACTTCAAGAGTAAAAAGGTTTCCGACAAAGTTGCTCTGGCAGAGTACTACAACAACATTGCAATGCTGTACATGGAGAAAGGTGAATATGCAACAGCAATAGGCTATATGCATAAATCGGTGGAAACCAACAAAAAAATCGGTGCTGTTTGGTCCAACCTCGGAGTTGCATACAAAATCACCGGGCATTTTGATCTTGCGGAGAAAGCCTATCTGAATGGCTTAAAGCACGATAAGAAAAACATGTCCATTATCAACAATATTTACATCCTGTACCGCCAGTCTGGCCGGGATGAAGATGCAGCGAAATTCGCCAAGAAGGTGGCAAAGTACAGCAAGAAAAACCCCTACTACCTGGAGAAGCTCGCCAATGCAGATATCAGTATGGGGAACTACGGCAGCGCTATCACACTGCTGAGGAAGGCTATCAGGATTAAACCAGGTGAAGCCAAATTCCACATCGCATTGGCCTATGCCTACCATCAGCTTGGCGACTACAGCAACAGCATAAAAGCGGCGACAAAAGCCCAGGAGAATGCTAAGTCAGAGTCTGAGGCCGAGGGTTACAACGCTAAACTACAAATGTTGAGAGAGGTACGCGCAGGTCTGTAATAATTGCACCGCTTCCCGGCTTAATACTGTTCTATACTCAGTTAAACCTCAGACTCTGGAAGCCCTGTGGCAACAAAGGTATTCTTCAAATCAAACCTGTACAACGCCCTCCGTCTGGGTGCAGGCATGCTCACTGTGGTGGCGATGGTCGCCTATCAATACCTGCCCGACAAGACCTTTATCGCACTCCCCAATGACAGCGTCGATCAATCAATCTACTGGCCAGATGTAGAAGGAGAAGAACCGGCTGGGCATTGGGTGGATGAGAAGAACCACCATTTTCATTGTCGCTTTGAGGAACACCATGGCTTCGGCTGTGGCTACTCCCTGAGCTTCAACCCAGACTACAAGCAAGGACTAGACCTTGATGATTTTCGTGGTTTCAAGGTAAAACTGAAGTACCAAGGGGATGCCAAACGTATTCGTATTTTTATGCGTAACTACGATGTAAACACCGATCGTGGCGACCCTCTTCAATCCGCCAAATTTCAATCACTGGTTATTCGCACTGCAGATATTAAGACAGAAACCTTTGTAAAACTGAGTGAGTTCAGTGTTGCGGAATGGTGGGTGCGCGACTTTGATGTGCCGCGGGAGCATGCCGCACCGGCCCGCAACAATGTAATAACCTTTGGTTTCGATTTTGTTTCCCGTGGCAAGCACGAAATAAAGGTCGAAAAAATTGAGTTTGTCGGTAGCTGGATACCGGCAGATCTATTCTATATGACAATACTGGGCCTGTGGATGCTGCTTGTAATCTGGGAAGGCATTAGCCGTTTTTACCAGATATACCTGGAATCACACAGGAACAAAGAACGAATCTCTGCGCTGCAGGAAAACTTCAAGCAGCTGGAAGTCGAAAAAGAACAGTTTGAACAACTTTCTACAACAGATGTGCTCACTGGCATTTTGAACAGAGCGGGCATACTGCAGTTTTTGGAAAAAATATTCAGCGATGAATTCGACCCAACAAAATTGGGCTTTCTGGTGCTTGACGTGGACCACTTCAAAAGAATCAACGACACCAGAGGGCATGACGCTGGTGACCGCATTTTAAGAGGCATTGCCAAGGTTATCTCCAGCAATATTCGTCAGTCCGATGTGTTTGGCCGCTGGGGTGGAGAGGAATTTGTGGTCATTTGTGCGCAGACAGACCCCGCCAAGTTCACAATACTGGCGGAAAAGCTGCGCATCGCAGTAAACAACTTCACTTTTGAAAGCGACGACCCGATAAAGGTAACCATCAGTGTCGGCGCAACACTGGGCACAATCAGTGATACCTTCGACAGCATTTTTAAACGCGCCGATTTGGCTCTCTATAAGGCAAAAAACAACGGACGAAACTGCGTTGTTTTAAAAGTGTTTGAAGCCGAAATGAGAAAAAATGGCCAATAGAAACCACTGTATGCAACGATTGACTTGTTCTTGAAAAACGCCTGTAGTTTTTAAAAACCATGCATATCTTTGGGTATATCCAGGTTTCTCGGGTATGCAGGCCTGTCTCCTTGGCCTTTTCTGAATTCACGTAACTGGAATACATAGGCCAATACCTGAGCAACAGCGACGTATAAACCCTCAGGTATCTCATCGTCAATTTCTGTTGTATGGTAAATTGCCCGCGTTAGCAGGGGTGCTTCCACTTTTTCAATATTGTGCTCGTTAGCAACTTCCCGTATTTTTAACGCGATATGGTCAACCCCTTTTGCCAGCAATATCGGCGTTCCCATAATCGCCGGGTCATATTTTAAGGCTACCGAATAGTGTGTTGGATTGGTAATCACCACGTCGGCTTCAGGCACAGATGACATCATTCTCGATTGTGCCATCTGTTGCTGCATTTGACGAATTTTGCTTTTAACCTCTGGCTTACCCTCTGTGTCTTTCATCTCATCCTTGATATCCTGGCGAGACATCTTTAATTTCTTGGAGTGATCCCAAATTTGGAAGGGTATATCTATTAAAGCAATAATTATTGTCGAACATGAAAGCAGTATCGCCGCCCACACACTTAGCGTTACCGAATGCCTGATACCTCGCTCAACACCCTCACTGGCCAAACCCAGAAGAGAATCCTGCATTGCTTTAAGTAATACAAATGCAACCGCAATGACAATTAACACCTTGCCAATAGCTTTAGCCAACTCCACCAGAGATTTTAATGAAAACATTCGCCCCAGCCCTTTTATCGGGTCCATGCGATTCAGTTTCGGAGCAAGCGATTTGGTACTGAAAAGCCAGCCGCCAAGCGCTATGGGCCCAACAATAGCGGCAATAAGTACCGTAGCAAAGAACGGTAACAGGCTGAAAATGGCCTCGCCAAATGAATCGCCAAGGTGCCTGAACATGCTGTTTACATCGTAAATTTCTTCCCGTTCTAAATGAAAATTAAAACGCAGAATACTCAGCAAACTATTGGCCAACAGCCCTCCGAAAAGAAGCAAACCCACAGAGCCCGCTAACAGGACTGCCGTGGTGGTAAGCTCTTTCGACCGGGGAACCTGGCCTTCTTCACGCGCTTTCTCCTTGCGCTTCGGCGTCGCCTCTTCCGTTTTCTCCTGTGAGCTGTCATTTTCGGCCATATCCGCCCCTATAGTTTGATCAAGCGGTCAATCTGGTAAAAACCGAAGGCCATGGTATTTTCGTAAATATCGATAAAATTACTTAAGCCCAGCCAGATCAACAACAGGCCGCACATCAATGTAAAAGGAAAGCCCACGGCAAAAATATTCAATTGCGGGGCCGCTCGGCTCATCACACCGAAGGCGATATTAATAAACAGCAAGGATGTTACAACAGGCAAAGCAAAAACCAAGGCAGTAGAAAACATCCAGCTACCCAGTGATGCCACCTCAATAAACACATCAGCCTTTAAATAAAAATTTCCAGGCTGCAACACCTGAAAACTCTCAACAATAAATGCTATTAGCATGAGGTGCCCATTTGAAACAACGAACATTAGCGTCACCAGCATCAGGAAAAACTGGGAAAGAACGGTTGTTTGTACACCGTTGGTTGGGTCGTTCATTGATGCGAAGCCCAGGCCCATTTTCATAGCCATATACTGGCCACTCAAGACAAACATCTGAAATACAATCTGAAAAGTAAAACCAATAACCACGCCGACAGCAGCTTCCTGCACAACAAAACCCAGCGCACTCAGGCTTAGCAAGCTCACCACAGGCAGCGGCGGCAAAAGCGGAACCACAATCAGCGCCACCAGAAACGCGAGTACCAGACGTACCCTTGTGTTAACCAGTCGAGAGCCAATCACAGGCATCACCATCAGCATTGCGCCAACGCGAACAAAGGGAAGAAAATACTGCTGGATAAAGTTGAAAAGCTCTTGATCGGTAATTTCCACTTGCCATTACCTACCCAATCAGCTCGGGCACCTGTAACATCAGCCGGGTAAACAAATCGGTGAGCTGTTGCAAGAGCCATGGACCGGTAATCATAATTGTGGCGAGGGTAACCAGCAGGCGAGGGAGAAAACTCAGCGTTTGCTCGTTAATTTGTGTCGCAGCCTGAAAAGTGCTTACCAGTAAACCAACCAGCAAGCTAGGGCCTACGATAACCGCCACCATCGTCACCGTCAGAAAAAAAGCGCGGCCAAAAAGCTCCAATGCCACTTCGGGAGTCATATGCCAAAACTCGCAGCCAGAGTACCAATAATCAGCCCCCAGCCATCAACCAATACAAACAACATAATTTTAAAGGGCAAGGAAATAATGAGAGGCGAAAGCATCATCATGCCCATAGCCATCAACACGCTTGCCACTACAATATCAATCACCAGGAAGGGAATAAAAATTATAAAGCCTATCTGGAAAGCAGTTTTTAATTCAGAGGTAATAAAAGCTGGTGTAAGTACACTAAAAGGAATTTCAGATGCGTCCTGAACGGCCTCGATGCGGCCAATTTGGAAAAACAGATCCAGATCGGACTCTCTGGTATTTGACAACATAAACTTGTGAAATGGCCTTTTAGTGTTTTCCAGGGCATCCTGAGCTGAAATCTGCTCATTTATATAGGGTTGCAAAGCGTTTTCGTTTACCTCCGTTAATACTGGAGACATGATAAAAAAAGAAAGAAATAGCGACAGGCCGATAAGTATCTGATTCGAGGGTGACTGCTGCAAACCAAGTGCCTGACGCAAAATAGCAAAGACGATAATAATCCGGGTAAAAGAGGTCATCATCATCAAAATGGCCGGCAGAAAGGTTAGCGCCGTCATCAGGAAAAGTATCTGTAAAGTTACAGTATATTCCTGATCACCATCCGCGTTTGTTTTTACCGTAAGCGCTGGCAAACCCTGGATAGGCTTAAACCCCTGCACTCCCTGCTGAAGCATTCCTTCTGCTGCAGACAATGCTTCACTCTGCTGTGATAGAGCAGGTAACGGCAGCACCAGCAACAAAAGCAGTACATACAGCGTTTTTTTCATTTACTCCCCTGGGTAAGTATTGTTTTAAGGTATCCGGAGAAATCCTGATTGGTCTTTTCAGCATCGGGCTTGGCACTATCAATGTTGTTAGTGGGGAACTCCGACACATCGAACTCATGCAAGCAGTTCACGGTATTCGGTGTCACCCCTAACAGCAGCTGCTTACCGTTTACCACCACCAATACCGCTTTTTCCCTGTTGCCCAGAGGCAAGTTACCTAAAACTCGCATACTGCCGTTGGCAGTCAGGCTGCCATAGCCCATGCGTTTAGCAAACCATGCCAGCACAAGAATGAGAATACTCACCAGGGTCAAGCCCAAAACCACTTGCCCCAATACCCGCCCTGGAGAAAGCACTGCAGGCGCCTGTTCTAGCGCTACGCTCGGAGCAGCGACATTTTTTTCTGCTTGCTGCTGCACAATATATTCAGGCATTGAAGCATCCTGTTCGCTATCTGCAAATACAGCAGCGCCATGGACACCAAGGGAAAAAATCAGCACATAAAAAAATTGCAAATAGTTTCGCGATTTTTTGCCTGAAGTCACCATAGGCCTGCTCCTAGCGAAGTTTTTTGATGCGTTCGGAGGGGCTGATAACATCGGTCATCCGAATACCAAATTTTTCATTGACCACAACCACCTCACCGTGTGCGATGAGTGTTCCATTCACCAGCACATCCAAAGGCTCGCCTGCAAGTCTGTCCAACTCGATGACAGAACCCTGATTCAACTGAAGCAGGTTTCGAATTGTGATAGAGGTGCGCCCTACTTCCATTGATATATTGACGGGAATATCCAGTATCACATCGAGGTCAGGATTCCCGTTGTCACCAGCAGCTCCTGCCGCCGCAACAGCATCAAACTCATCGAGCTCCATGGTCTCGGCATCGGGTTCTGTTACTTCCTGCTCCTCCATAGCAGCCGCCCACTCATCTGCCATGCTTTCCTGATCTACATCTTCATCACTCATGAGTCGGCTCCCTCTTCAGTAGCCACTTGAACTTGTGGACGTTCTACATAACCGAGGATTTTCAAAGCCAGATTGTCGTTACTCTGGCCAAATTGCGCTTTAAACATAGGTACACCATTTGCTGTAGCAACATGCTCATCGGGTAGCGTTATTGGAATAATATCGCCTTCTTTCAGCGCCACGATGTCTCGCAAGCTGATCTCACGGCGAACCACGTCGCACTCAAGATCAACTCGCGCCTCCATAACATCCTGACGCAAGGCTTGCACCCACCGCAGATCCCGCTCATCCGTATCGGACTGCAGGCCAGCATCCAAAACTTCTCGAATAGGTTCTACCATGGAGTACGGCATGGTGATATGCAGTTCACCACCACCGCCATCCAGCTCCACGTGAAAGGTACTCACAACGACAACTTCACTTGGACTCACAATATTCGCCATGGAAGGGTTCACTTCTGAATTTATATATTCGAAGTCAATCACTTTCACAGCTTTCCAAGCTTCTCGCAGGTCTACAAATACCTGGTGCAACACCATCTGCACAACGCGCAGCTCCGTAGGTGTGAACTCCCGCCCTTCAATTTTTGCGTGTCTGCCATCGCCGCCAAAGAAGTTATCCACCAGTTTGAAAACAAGCTTTGCATCAAGAATAATCAGCGCCGTTCCACGCAAGGGGCGGAACTTCACCATGTTTAAGCTGGTGGGTACGTAGAGGGTATGTACATACTCTCCAAATTTCTGAATTTGAATTCCGCCCACGGAAACATCGGCTGTACGGCGCAGAAGATTGAACATACTGATTCGCGTGTAGCGGGCAAAACGCTCGTTAATCATTTCCAGCGTAGGCATTCGCCCACGGACAATACGGTCCTGACTGGTTAGGTCGTAGGGTCTGACACCTCCGACATCCAGATCACTCTCCGTTTCTATATCGCCGTCATCAACACCGTGTAATAAGGCATCAATCTCGTCTTGTGAGAGTAAGTCTTGCACGTTTAACCTATTGCATTACAAAATTAGTAAATAACACTTGCTCGACACCGGGCTTGCCAATCTCCTCCTGCAGAATTTTCTGCAATTCCTGCAGACAGCTCTGGCGCAGCAACTCCTTCCCTTCAGCACTTTGAATCTCTTCGTATAATTGACTGCCAATCAATATATTCAAGCCATTTCGAATTTTTGGCATATGTAACTCTATGGCAGAAATAACATCGTTTTCTCTTGTCATTAAGGTCAGGTCCGCCTGTAAATATCGCTGCCGGCCTTTTACATCAAAATTCACTATGATCGCCGGTTTTAGTGGGTAGTAAATTGCTGGCGAAGGAGGTGGTTCCGTTAGCTCTTCTGCCAACTCCTCTTCCGCTACTGGCTCTGATGAGCCTCCTAATAAGGTCAATGCCATCAAGGTTCCACCTACAGACAAGGCGACTATCAGTAATGCGAGCACTATCAGCAAGATGAGTTTTTTCTTGCCGCCACCACCCGACGATGCTTCAGCTTCTTTACTGTCTTCGGTTTCGTCTTCGTCCGCCATGTCAACTTTCCGTCTTCTCAGCGCTATTAATTAGCAGTGAGCAAGAGATATGCCATGCTCTTGTCACTTCCTATTGCTAAATGTAGACCTTGCGGGGGAGCTTTTCTGGTTTTTTCGAAAGAAAGTTACGCAAAAGGGGGGACTGCCGTCCCGTTATGTTCGAAAGCAAATACCGGATTCCATTGCTGTCCCATTAACCATTTCGTCGCCAGGTCGAAACTCTTGATTTTAAAAGGGCTTGGAGATTACTAGCTTTGGCGCAGACATGAATCCGGTATTTGCCACTGCGATACGCTGCAAGTACGTCCATGTAAGCTCTACACCAGCATCCACCGGCAACTGCTCCTGCGTTTCTAATAAGCGCCATCCATGGCGCGATCGGCAACTGCTCCTGCGTTGCTCTAATAAGCGCCATCCATGGCGCGATGCTGTTGAAGGTCGCAGTAACGAACACCCAATCCATGTTTTCATGCTTTGTGGGACAGCAGTGACCGGATTCATGCCTGCATCACAGCGAGTTGCCTCCAACCCTTAAAAACCAGAAGCTTCAACTTGGTGGCAAAATAGTTAATGGGACGGCAATGGATACAAGAGCGCTTCCCTGGCCCCGTTATGCAGGATTAAAAGTTGGAGCGGTCAAAATTCTGGAATCAGGCGTAGTAGTCAATACCGCTGCTTGCTGTGAAAGTGAGTACCTGGCCCGGCTCATGGGGCTCACCTTCTTGTTGAGCCGCTTCGCCCTCAGCAGCCTGTTGCTGTGGCTGCGATGAACCCTGTTGCTGGTCCGATACATTCACATCCAGCAGGTTCATTCCCTGCTGTTCGCAGAGTTCTCTCAAGCGAGTTGCAGTCTGGTCAAGTGCCTCGCGCACATTTGCATGAGCAGAGGTAAAATGCACACTTACCTGGTCGTTATTCACCTGTACGCGAACCTGTAAGGGCCCGAGTTCTGGCGGGTCCAGTTGAAGGTCTGCTGTGGAAATGTTCTGCGCCGCCATCATCGCAGCCCGCTCGGCAACCATCGTATTCCATTGCGGTTTACCGAAACTGATATTCACCGGCATTTGCATACGAGCAGGGCTCAGCTCAGAACTCTCCGACAACACCCTGGAGAAGTTAGGTGCACTCACTGTTGGCTTGTGAATTTCAGCATCCTCTTCAACTGCAGCAATAATGGGCTCCACCAGTGAAGCGCTTTTATTCATCAGACCTGACTCCAAAGAAGTCTTAGTCTGCAGCGGCAAAGCACCTGCGTTTACAAAACCGCTTTTGGCTTGTTCAGCCGCTTTCTCCCCCTCTCCCCGAAGCGGCAAACTTATCTCCACCGGTGTTTCTGTGCTAAGGGCAGGCTTCGACGGCATCACAGACTGCAATGGCTGCCCCTTCTTCAAGGGCGTTTCAACAGGTGTCTGCTGCGGCGTTTTCAAGGCCATTTCTACTGGGGCGGCAGGCCCGTTAAAGGGTACCTGTACTTCCATATCATCTAAAGGTTGTTCTAAAGGTGCCTCGAATTCAATAAGGTCACTGGTACCTGCCACAGGCATTGGCACAGTCTCATCGGCCACTATAATTCCGAGTGCTGGAACCTTGTTTTGAAGAACATCCTGAGACACTAGAAGTGAGACGCTCTCTTCAATCGGGGGCCCGATTTCAAGAAGCGCTTCTGAACGAATAAGCGTATCCTCTGTGGAACTGAGGTAGTGAGCAGACTTCTCGGTACCGACATTCGCACCTTTTTCAAGGGGCTTATTAATGGCTTCTCCCTCAGTGCGCGTAGCAGGTTTTTCGCTTGTATTGGTTTCGGCCTGCGGTTCAGCCTTATCAGCTTCTTGTGCCGCCGGCTCTTTGGCAGCCTGCTGTTGTTTGAGGGAGTCTTTGAAAGAAGTGCGTTCTGTTGATTTAGCTTGAGCCGCACCTGGCAGTGGTGCACTGGTGGCTTCAGGTTTTGTATTGATGTCCAGAATCGAATGCATGTTGAATGTCTCGCAGCCATGTTACCCCTGAGGGCATAGTCCGGACGCTCGCCAAATAGCAAACGCGGATAACTACAAGATCTTAGCAAGGCTTGTGCCAGCCCCTTAATAACGTGGCAATCACTATTGTTAAGTAAATAGGCGATGCACGGAAGCGCCGCCATTGCCCGCAGGGCAATGTAAGCCCTTTGAAAAACACCCGGAAATTCACGCATTTGCGCCAGTATTTCACGGGCGCGCAATTTAATAGATAGGCCAACCTAGTAAATTGCCGGGTTAGTAGAGAACCGATGAACTTAAAGAAGCCCCTTCAGTTTTTCAGAAACAGCGGCAAATTGTTGCTCTATAGCGGAAAAAAGTTGCTCCATGTCGACATTATCGGCAGCACGAGCTTTTTCTTCCATACTTCCCGCCAGGCTTGCAAGCGAGTTGGCACCGATATTCCTTGAACTGCCTTTAACGCCATGCGCCTCATTGCGGATTAACTCGAAATCCATCGCCTCTAAACCACCTTTCATACGCTGCAGCCTGGCACCGCAGTCCGCGTTAAAGGTATTAATCAGCTCTACAAACTTATCTCCCAGAAGCTCTCGCAAGCCCTCGAGCATACCTACATCTAAATCGATCTCACCCATGATTTCACAAGGCCCAACAAGCTAAATAAGTAGTATAGTCAATCATGACCATCATCCATGTGCCAGCGAAAATCCACCTCAATATCGTTTCCTGGAGGATGGATGGTAATTCTCTCACAAATGGAACGCATTAAAGAAAAACCACGCCCGGAGTAGCTACCCTGGTCGTCATTGACCTGATTGGAATCACCGTCCAATACATTTACAACTTTAGCGTAGTTAAAGCCCTGGCCACTGTCCTGGAAGCGAATATTCAGTAAGCCCCCGGTATCTTCAGCATGATGAGTTAGGCTAATGCGAACCCAGCCACTTTCTAGGCTCTCAATGCGTTCGTGCTTCAAACGATAAAATTCACCAAAGCCCGATGGTGTGCTTTTCAGCTTAGAAGACAAACCCAGCACACCATGCTCAAGTGAATTCGCATACATCTCGGCTAATACGGTGTAAAGCGTTGTGCTCCTGTCCTTAAGGCCAGGCACCTCAGAAATAATATTGACAAGTAAGGGCAGCGGATCGAATTCTTTAAGGCTGGTTTCCGAAACTTCAAAGGTCATGGACCAGTCCACCAGTTGCCCTTTGGTATTGGTGTGTGCTTCCTCGTCAAGACGCTTGAGTGGAAATTCTTCTACCAGTATTTCAATTAGCGATATATCGTCGTCCTTATCAGATTCGCCAATATGATTATGAACCTGGCCTAATATTTCATCGAATAATTTTGCTGATCCCTTTCTTTCCTCCATGATGGCATGAAGCCGCTCTTCGCCAAACATTTCTCCAGTTTGGTTGCGAGCCTCAAAGACGCCATCAGACCACATGTAAAAACGATCGCCCATCTCTAATGGAACACGCTTTGAATCGGCTCTGAAATTCTGCTCCGAAAGTACACCCAACGGCAGGTTTTTAGACTGAAGCATTTCATAATTGTTGGTTGCTGCACGATACAGAAAGCTCTCGGGTAGGCCTCCATTCCAGATTCGCATGCGCCGTTTTTCTAAATTTATATCGATGCATGTTGCACAACAGAAAAAACCGATGGGTAAGATTTGATGTAATTTTAAATTGATCTCTTTGAGGATATCTGCCATTGAAAATCCTTTTCTGACCATCCCGTAAAACGTCGAGGCCAGCGGCATTGACCCGATAGCAGCTGGCAAACCATGGCCAGTAAAATCGCCCAAAAGAATCATTATGCTCCCACTTGGGCTGATTTCAGCAACAAGCACATCACCATTAAAAACAGCAAGGGGAGACATGTAAGAGTTGATAATATCGAGATCCAGACAACCTGAATGAGCTATTTTGTCGTATACCTGCTTGGCAACAGTTTGCTCTTGAATTAAGTGTTGGTTGTGAACCTCGATTAGAGATTTTTGCTGTGCCAGAGTGACATGCATTTCACGCATGCGTGAAAATGCCTTGATCTTTGACTGAAGTACAACTGGGTTATAGGGTTTAGGTAGAAAGTCATCACCACCGGCTTCTATACACTCAACCAGGGATTCATCGTCAGAGAGAGACGTTAAAAATATAATGGGGACAAACTCTTCTTTCGCCAGGTGGCGAATTTCCCTTGCTGCACTAATCCCCCCCATATTGGGCATTAACACATCGAGCATGATGATGTCGGGACTCTGGCTGGTGAAAGCATCCACTGCCTGCAAGCCATCGGAAACGGCAATAGCGTTATATCCGGCTTTCGCAACGATCGATTCGAGAATCAGTCGATCAGGGGCGGAGTCTTCTGCAAGAAGAATCGTTAACTGCTGATCGTTACCATTCGCCACAGAAGTACTCGCTCAAATCTGGCTACCGCTTTACAGCAGCCAAAGATGATTATTGAATGGTAAATAGCTGTTCGAAACTGGAAATTGCAAATATCTTTTTAACTTCCGGGCTACAGTTGTCTATGGTTATTCGAGCGCTGTCGCCCCCGGCAAAATCTCGCAAAACCAGCAACATGCCTAATGCAGAGCTGTCGAGGTGAACCGTTTCACCAAGATCAACACAGTAGGCTTCCAGAGAGTTGGAATCTACATCTTCATATGCCTTACGAAAATCATCCAGGGAGGATGCATCAAATCGGCCTTCAATAGATATTTTTAATGTTTTTCCGTTATCAGAGATTTCGGACTTAATTGTCATAATGAATGTCTCAACATGTTTTAGCTATCGAATAAAACTTCACCAGTTCAATACTAAGCGTTACTGGAAACGTCAGGCTGCCACATATTATCACAATATGCTGATTGTCATCTGCTATTTGCCAGGCAGGCGCAGCTACTTTTCCATATTTCTTCCATTGTAATGATAGACCAATCCCGGGAAAAAAGATTAGTCAGTGAAAGGCCTGCGTTAAAATATAACGCGCCACCTTGTCCAGAGAAAGAATCTTGTCGGCGGCGCCCAATTTTACGGCTGCTCCTGGCATACCCCAGACCACGCTACTGTCCTGGTCCTGAGCGACCGTCATCGCGCCGATCTGCTTCATCCTCAGCAGAGCCTGCGCTCCGTCAGAACCCATTCCAGTGAGCAGTACTCCGATGGCCTTGCTTCCAGCGCACTGGGCAACTGAGTCAAACAAAGCTTCCACTGAAGGCCTGTGACGGTTGATGGGGTCGTCCTGAGAGAGTTGACAAACATATTGCTCGCCAACACGCTTTAAACGCAGGTGCGCATCTCCGGGAGCAATGTATACACAACCGTTCTCTACTTTTTGGCCATGTTCTGCTTCAAATACCGACACTGCTGAGTTCTGATCCAGCCTGCGGGCGAATGAGGTACTAAAAACAGCAGGGATATGCTGAGCAGCGACAACAGGAGGGGAGCATTCCGGCAAGGCCCCAACCACCTCCTTAATTGCCTCTGTGCCCCCCGTAGAAGCCCCAATGGCACAAATAAAACCCGGCGATAAGCGGTTTTTACTGCCGATAAGCTTAAACTCCTCTCGGGTTTGAATGCTTTGGTCTTCGCTGAGCTCCGCTCGTGCGCTGATATTTGCAGTGGCGGCACACAAAACTTTTTGAATAATCACATGGGCATAACGCGCCAGTGCGGCACCGCCTTCATCTTTCGGCTTGGGGACAAAGTCCACTGCACCAAGCTCCAGAGCCTCTAGGGTAGCTGGAGCGCCCTCCTGTGTTAGTGTCGAGATCATCACAACAGGCATTGGCCTGAGCCGCATGAGGTTCTTAAGAAATGCAATCCCGTTCATGCGCGGCATCTCAATATCCAGGGTGATCACGTCGGGGGAACGCTGTTTGATCAATTCTCTCGCTTCGTAAGGGTCACAAGCACAGCCAACAACATCAATACGCTCGTCCGAAGCCAGTACTTCGTTCAGGAGCGCACGGATAAGCGCAGAGTCATCCACAATAATGACTTTGACTTTTTTTGCCGTCGGTTCCTTCAAGATCAATACCGCCTGTTGTGTTAACTCCATGGATGGAGTGTATGCCGTAAATTTGTCAGGAACAAATACGGTAAACTCCATGGATGGAGTGTATGCCGTAAATTTGTCAGGAACAAATTCGGTAAACTCCATGGATGGAGTGTATGCCGCTAATTTGTCGGGAGCAGCCCATTAAAACAATTCCACATCGCCAGCAGTGGGTTTGGATACCATCGAATCCAGATACGCTTTCTCTCTTTTCTCAATGGTATTATTGGCCCGCGTTCTCAACTTTTTAAGCTTTACCGCACCGGTATCGGGAAAATACAATACTTTTCTGGGGTAGTCACTGCCCAGGTCCTGAGCACTCACGCCCAGACCATCCTTTTCAAGGTAACTCAAAACAAACTCTACGTTTCTTCCGCCGATATCGATATTACTCATACTGCTTAGAACACGACCACCTCCAAACACCTTAACCTCTAACCTTTCCCGTTTACCTCCCTGCTTAAGAATGGCATTTATCAAATACTCCATGGCCCAGTTTCCATAGCATAACTCAGCATTGACAGCACTGGGCCTGTTAATGATCCTATCCGTCGTTTGCACGGGCAACATGAAATGATTCATACCGCCAATACCAATCGCTTTGTCGCGTATACAGGCGGCTACGCAGGAGCCCAGCACCGTTGAGATCATTTCACCGCAACTGCTCACATAGCACTCTCCCGGTAATATTTTAGCCGCAGGTATATTCATCCGCTTATCCCAATAGCGGTTGATATGCTCGAACCCAACGATTACTTTAGCGGGTGTTTGCGACCTCTTGACGTTCAAACTCGACAAGCCTTATGCTCCATAACCCTTCCTAAACTACGAAGTTCGCTGATAGATCGTTCTACCCAATGGGCTAAAACGCCTGGTAATATTATGTAAGCTTTCTGAGTGACCAATAAATAAGTGACCGTCTGAGCGCAGTATTTCCGCGTACCTGTCAAAAAGTGTTCTTTGAGTTTCCACGTCAAAATAAATAACCACATTACGACAAAATATAAGGTCAAAAGGCCCCTTCATGGGCCAGGGAGAAAGCAGGTTTAACTGTTTAAAGGTAATAATTTCTCTAACTGAATCTTTTACTCGCACCAGATCGTCAACGCTATTTACGCTTAAATACCGTCTATAGCGCTGCTCAATAGCGTCAGCTCTTTCTGTGGGGTATACACCACGTTTACCTTTTGCAACCACATTGGAGTCGAGATCACTAGCGAGGATTTTTACGTCCCACGAGTTGAACATACTATGGCACCTAAGCACCATAGCAATTGAATAGGCTTCTTCACCAGTAGAGCAGCCTGCAGACCATATTCTGATTCTCTTAGAGTCGATATTTTTTCTGTAAAGCTCCGGAAGTATGCTTGACTCTAAATACTCAAAATGGTGGCTTTCGCGAAAAAATGAGGTAAGATTGGTGGTAATCGCGTTAACAAACTCTGCGTGCTCCTCACTCTCACTCGCTGCAATAAGATCGCAGTACTGATCAAAATCAGACAATGACAAGCTACGCATACGCCTGGCAAGACGACCATAAATCATATTTTTTTTATGATCGGACAAACTTATCCCTGTAAGCGAATATGCAACCTTTTTAATCAAGTTAAAATTGTCATCCGACATCGGAAATTCACGTGTCGAAAAATCGTGTTTAAGGGCAGTTACCATTTAACTATTCCGTTTCATCGCCACCGCATTATTCAGAGGCCCCTATTAACCCGGCAATTAAACAGATTATCCTATTTAATTGCACGCCCTTGAAATACTGGTGTAAATGCGTGAATTTACTGGTATTTCAAGGTCTTATATTGCCTTGGCAATAACGGCGCTTCCGTGCACCACCTATTAACTTAACAATCACTATTGCCAAGTTAATAGTTAAAAGTCTTCCCACTCATCGTCGCTTGATGCATCACCATCGAAACGCCTGATTGAGACATCATCTACCCGAACATTTGAACTGGTCTGAGTTGGTTTTACAACCGCCCCTTCCGGCGACGATTGCTGATCACTTGCGGCGACAGAAAAGAAATCCACTATCTGGTTTAGACTCCTAGCCTGATCCGCCATCGCTTCTCCGGCAGCAGACGCTTCTTCAACGAGCGCAGCATTTTGCTGTGTCATTTCATCCATCTGACTGACAGCGGTATTAACCTGTTCTATTCCGGACGTTTGCTCTTTTGCTGCATCTGCTATTTCACGCATCATTGCGGTAACATTTTCCACCGATGCAACAATTCCTGACAAAGTGCCACCAGACTCATTCACCAGTGAAGTGCCGTCCTGTACTTTAGAGACACTATCACGAATCAATTCCTTAATTTCTTTAGCAGCGCCAGCAGAGCGCTGTGCCAAATTGCGCACCTCACCAGCAACCACGGCAAAACCTCGACCCTGCTCTCCAGCCCTTGCAGCTTCGACAGCAGCATTCAGCGCTAAAAGGTTGGTCTGGAAAGCAATCTCATCGATAACACCAATAATGTCGCTGATTTTCTTGCTGGAAGTGTTTATTTCTTCCATTGAAATCACCGCCTTTTCGACAACCGCCCCGCCTTGTTGGGCTTTAACCTGCGTATCCTGTGCAAGCTTACTCGCCTGAATAGCATTGTCTGCACTCTGCTTAACCGTTGATGTCATCTGCTCCATGCTGGATGCAGTTTCCTCAAGGGAAGATGCTTGCTCTTCCGTACGCTGACTTAAATCGGCATTACCCTGAGCAATTTCATTGGAAGCTGAACCAATTGCAGATGACGCCGAGCGTATTTTTGTGATCACATCCGTTAACTTGTCAGCGGTAGCATTGGCATCTTGCTTCATCTTGCCGAAGGCACCGAGGTATTCCCGCGTAATCCTTTCGGATAGATCACCCCTGGCCATTGCACCTAACATTCGAATAATATCGTTAAGAGCAACTTCAACTGTACCAACCAAGTCGTTCAGCCCTTCTCCAAGGTTTTTGAAAAATCCAACCTTTCCGTCCATTGATATTTGCTTACTGAAATCGCCAGAACTTGCCGCTTCAACCATGGAGTCGATTTCCCGCTCAATGGCAATTTCGACTGTACGGTCTGCCCATTCAACAACAGTACCAATACGCTCGCCTTCGACTAAGATCGGATTTGCTTTCACGGTAAAGCTTCTACCACCCACTTCAGCTTTTCCCTGGTAGGTAGAGGTGAGCTCTCGCAACAAATGTCGCTGGTGAGACGGGTCCTTATGAAAAACATCCATGTTCGCGCCCCGCAGGTTGGACGCGTTGAAATCGGGTAGCTCCTTGCGAATATCCGATTCTGCGTTTTTCATCATCTGGAGAACAGAATCATTGGCATATATGATATTGGCATCGTTGTCGGAGATCATCACATTTGTAGTGACATTATCCAGCGCCTGACGGACCCGCGCATTTTCTTCTGCAAGGGCTTTCTCTTTGGCTTCTCTGGCCAAACGCTCTGTTTTATCATCCCATTCGACAACAGTCCCTAAACGCTCGCCAATTTCTGTGCGAATGGGCGTTGATACAATATCAAATGTTAGCCCCGAAATACTCAACTCTGCCTGCAATGGTTTTCGTATTTTTTCAAGCACACCACGCTGTTCAGATGAGTCCTTGTAAAACTCACACACATTGAAGCCAATAAGCTTATTTGCAGAAAATCCTGAAACGGTTTGAGCAATCTTAGCCTCTCTATCGTTCATCATTTTCTTAACTGCATCGTTGGTATAAATAACATTCATTTTTTTGTCAGCGAGCATGACGCAGGTATCACAAACATCGAGTGCCTGACGAATACGCATATTTTCTTCTGCTTTTTTCTTAAACTCGCGCTCATCCGCAAGGCGCTGTGTTTTGTCGTCCCACTCAACCAGCGTACCAAGGCGAGCACCGTCACTATCAAGCCAGGGGCTGGCTATCAGGCCAAAGGTGAGATCACCGATATATATATCCATCCTCACCGGCTCACTTGAGGATCCGACCTTATCACGTTGCTGTGCAAGATCGGAGTGGAAACGCAGCAAGCTACTACCAACCATACCGGTAACAGTAAAGTCATTTACCTCCTGCTTTAAGGCATTCTCATTGCCAGCGAACATCTCTTTAACTCTGTCATTGAGATAAACCACATCGAGATTTTCATCCACCAACATGACATTAGCCTGACACTGCTTTAATGCATTCGCGTAGTTTGCAATGCGCTTGTTAGTCATTTCCTGGTGCTTTCTATCAGTAATATCGATGGCAAACTTGACCACTTTATAGGGTTTTCCAGATGCATCAAAAATCGGGTTATAGGAACCTTGTATCCAGATCTCCTTGTTATTATATCCAACCCGTTTAAACTCCTGAACGGTATGCTCCCCTCTTCCAAGCCGCTGCCAGAATTGCTGATATTCCTGACTCTTGCCGTATGCGCTCTCTACAAACATTCTGTGATGGCGACCAACAATCTGCTCTTTCTCATACCCCATAACGGCCAGAAAATTTTCGTTAGCATCCAGAATATTCCCCGACACGTCAAACTCGATAATTGCCTGTGTTCGGCTTACGGCTGCAAGCTTCTCTTCAAGTTCTCTGCAATCATTCGATTTACCAACACCTAGAAGCGAAAGTAATTTATTCATAATTTATACACGTCCTAATTATGCTTGACTCAACTGCTCAGCCAAATTTGAAAGATTGGGTACATCGTCCAGCGTTAACAACTTATCGATATCCAGCAAAATAACCATTTTTTCCTGAACATTAACCAAACCTCGGATAAAATCGGTGTTTATTGCACTACCAAGGTCCGGTGCTGCGCGCATATCCTGCTCTGCCAGGGAATATACATCTGAAACTGCATCTACGACAATTCCCATTATCCGATCACCTTCTGCGGTGTGTACTTTCAGCACTATAACCACGGTCACGGCTGTATATTCAATAGCATCCAAACCAAAACACTGGCGCAGATCGACAATTGGTACAATTGTGCCACGCAAATTTATTACACCCTTGATGTGTGCTGGTGCGTTAGGCAAGGGCGTGGCTGATTCCCATCCACGAATTTCCTGTACACAGAGTATATCAACCCCATACTCCTCGCCTGCCATAATGAACGTGAGGTACTGATCATTAATTTCGCCACCTAAATCTGTTACGTCAGATACCTGTGAGTTTCCACTCATCAAAGAAGCATTTACCTCAGAGGGTGTCTGTGATTGCATAACCATCTCCAACATACCCTATCAAGGGTGATTCTCTGCATCTAAAAATTATAAATTTGTCCACTGCTGAAGCATAAACCCGGCCAGAAACCTCTAAGCGCTATCCAGCTGCTTGACTGGCTTGCTGGTGATTTTCACCGTACTTTAAACTGACCCGTTGTTGAGCCGCACCAAATTTTTCGCCAGCAAGTTTGACTATTCCGCCAATATCCAAAATAAGCGCTACCGTACCATCACCTAAAATAGTCGCACCTGAAATACCATCCACACGCTTGTAGTTTTGCTCCAGACTTTTAATAACCACTTGCTGCTGTGCAAGCAGTTCGTCGACAACGACGCCGACTTTTTCTCCATCTGATTCAACTACAACCATCAATGCTTGATCCAGATATTCGTTATCCGGCTGCACTGAAAATGTCTTATACAATTCAATAATGGGGACATAGTCATCGCGTAGCTTAAACACATCACAACCACCGGCGACTTGACTGATTTGATCTTTCCGGTACTGCAAAGACTCAACAATGGAAACCAAAGGAAAAATATAGGTATTGTCTCCGACACGCACAAGTTGACCATCTAAAATCGCCAGTGTAAGTGGTAGCCGGATTGTGATAGTAGAACCCCTGTCCTTTTCGGATACTATTTCTACCGAACCGTTTAGTGCTTGAATGTTTCGTCGTACAACATCCATTCCCACTCCGCGCCCTGACACATCACTAACTTCCTGCGCGGTGGAAAACCCGGGCTGAAAAATAAGGTCATAGGCCTGTTCGTCGCTGAAATGTTCCACATCACTGGAGTTAATGACACCCTTTTCAATGGCTTTGTTAACGATCTTGTCTTTGTCCAGCCCTTTACCATCATCTCGGATTTCAATAACCACATTACCGCCCTGATGGTAGGCATTTAAGGTAATAGTACCAACGCGCGGTTTGCCGATTGCCTCACGCTCATGAGGCTGTTCTATCCCGTGGTCAACAGCATTGCGCACCAGGTGAACCAGTGGATCACCTATTTTTTCCATTACGGTCTTATCCAGCTCTGTTTGCTCTCCGAGCATTTCCAGCTGCAGCTCTTTACCGAGATTTTGCCCAAGGTCGCGCACCATACGAGGGAAACGACTGAAGGCGAAGCTTATGGGCAACATGCGTATACGCATTACGCTTTCTTGCAACTCACGCGTGTTTTGTTCGAGTTGCCCGAGGCCTTCCATTAATTTTGGTATCCGTTCAACATCAAATTCTGTACCCAGTTGACCGAGCATAGACTGGGTAATAACTAACTCGCCAACCATATTGATCAGGTTATCGACCTTGTCGATGCCCACTCGAATAGATCCCGTTTCGGTAGTCTTTTTCTGAGCTACCGCCTTCGGTTTAGATTCTCGCTCAGCAACAGGCTTGGCTGCATCCTGCTCTGGCGAACCCTGCCGCCCATGTTCAATTGGGACAATACTGGCAATAGCTTCCGCTCGTTCGCCAGCGGGCTTATTGTCCACCGTTTTACTCGATTCGACTCCCTCGGATAGTAACTTCACATCTAGCTCAGACTCATCTAACACCCACTCGAAAACGTCTGTTATATCCTCTTCCGATATATCAGGAGCCGTTATCAGGTCTATTTCCCAGCTAAGATAACAACTTTCGTGATCCATCAATCGGAGCGCAGGCATTTTCTTCTCCGACGCTTCGACCGTCATAGCCCCAAGTTCGGAGAGCACCTTTAAAAGTCGTGAAGGCTCATTTCCCGAACGCAATATATTTTCACCCGGTATAAAGCTGATATGCCATTTTCCGGTAGAGGTAAGTGGCGCTATTTCCAAGCTGGATTCTTCCGCTACCCACTCAAAAACCTCTTCGATATGCTGTTTCTCTTTATCCGTAGCGAGCAAAATATCCCAGCTTAAGTAACATTTTTCCGGGTCTAAGGTGGTCAAATTAGGTAATTTACTGTGTGGATTAACCTCCAATAGCTCTCCCATCTCGGAGAGTTCCCTCAACATTCTTACGACGTCGTTACCTGTTCTTAAAATATCTTGATCCGGTTCAAACTGGATTTTCCAGGTAGTTACCTGTGCTTGCTCATTTGTTTTGGATTCTGTAACCGAAGGGGGGATCGTATTTGACGCTGGCTGGGGACTTTCTGCCGGCTCGCCCGCCAGCATTCCTGCAAAGTGCTCTTTTAGCTCGCCAGAAAGTTGCGTGTAACCATCTTCACCCGCTTGCAGCAATTGCAACATTTCTCGCATACAGTCAACAGATTTCAAACAGATGTTTATATCTGCTTCGCCAAATTGCCTTTTCCCTGCTCGAACCTGATCCAGTATTGTCTCAAGATCATGCGTAAACTCGGAAATTGATGAAAAGCCAAATGTTGCGCTTCCGCCTTTGATAGAATGTGCCGACCTGAATATGGCATTAATTGTTTCATCATCAATGCTCGCAGGATTCAAATCCATCAATGCAGCTTCCATGACATCCAGGCCTTCAAAACTTTCCTCGTAGAAAACCTGATGAAATTGCGATAGGTCGATAGACATTGTGCTTAGCTACCCACGGTTTTTCCAGGGTGCTCAGCCAGGGCTGGCTGAGCACCAAAAAAATGATATCAGAGCACTTTGCCAATAGTGGCCAGCAGCTGATCCGGATTGAAGGGCTTGACAATCCAGCCTGTAGCGCCAGCGGCTTTCCCTTCAGATTTTTTATCACTGCCCGACTCGGTGGTTAACATAAGAATGGGCGTAAATTTGAATGCGGGCAGTTGGCGCAATTCCCTTATTAGCGAAATACCGTCCATGTTTGGCATATTGATATCAGATATCACCAGATCCACTCCAATCTCCGATTTTGCCACCTGTAGCGCTTCCACTCCGTCGGCAGCTTCACATACATCATGCCCAGCGCCTTTTAAAGTAAAGCTAACCATCTGTCGCATTGAAGCAGAATCATCAACGGCGAGTATTTTTGCCATGTAAGTAATCTCCAATTCTCAGTCAACCAGAAAGCCGGCAAGGCTTACTGGTAGGTTTTACAGAAAATTTATCAATGAATTCCAATAAGTTTCTCTACACCCAACAACTGTGCAACAGTGCAAAGCTTGTCTGAAGGGTGATCCCAGCTAATTTGAATTTGCCGCTCATTAGAGGCTTTAACGAACGCGACAATTAATTGAAGGCCTGCGGTATCTGCTCTTTGCACACCATCAGCTTTTAATACGACGGCATCGCAATCGTCTTTGTCGACCAAAGCCTCAAACTCTTCATGAAGAGCGTGAATATTTGCGATGGTTAAGTTTTCTGGCAAATTAAGACTAATTGTAGAGGCCATATTTTCCTCCTTTTTTACACAATTCCAAAATTGACACTTTTTAGACCTAATCATTCAGGCGTCAATATTCCATCTCCTACTTTCATCTGCTTTTGTGCTCTTCTCGGATATTTCCCTCAAGCTCAGCGCTTTCCAAAAAGAGTAAATGCAGAGAGGCCAAGGCCCCTAGCGTGGGATTAACCTAAGTCTAGTCGCTGAAATCGATCTTGCTATTAACTTGGCAATAGTTATTGTTAGGTTAACAGGCGGTGCAGGGAAGCACAGCCATTGCCCGCAGGGCAATGTAAGCCCTTGAAATACCAGTAAATTCACACATTTACGCCAGTATTTCACGGGCGCGCAATTAAATAGATAGGAGAATCTATTTAATTGCCGGGTTAATAAGAATCGTCCCAGGCTTAGAACATGGTGCAGTATTCTTAAAACCTTATTTTCTCAAAAACCAGCGATTAACTGTTTTTGGGTATATAAATCGCAAACCTTTATGAATTCTGTGCCTGAGCTTTGTTCATATCAAGGACCAAAAGCAAGCACCATAGCTGTCCCACTTTGTCGCCAATCAGAAGCGTGGAATTGAAGTAAACTTGCTTTGGTGCGGACATTAATCCGGTGTTGCCACTGCTACACGCTGCAGGTACCTCGCTGTAATCTCTACAGCATCCCTGGCAATGATCAAGGACCTTACAATTTGTAACTTGATACCCCTGCAGACAAGGAAACAAATATGGAATAATCTTGTGGTTTTTGTGACAATAAGTGCCAATTGAAAACGAGTAAGCTGCTCCACAATTTGACTGTGAAGCAAAAGTGAACAATCCGGAACAACCTACACTTAAGAAGCAGCTCAGGGATGCCAAAGAAAACCGTCGCTTTACTGGAGCCCATATGTACAGCAGTGCCAAGCAACCCCTCCATCTGGGCCTGATCACGCCCTATCTCCAGGGCGATTACATGGGAGAGATCATCAACCAGATCAGACACATCTGTGAACTGAAAAATTATCGTTTTACCGCAATTCGCACGGATGGCTTTGGCCACTACAACCTTGCACTCGGGCTGGATGAGCTGGATTGTGTTGTAATCATCCGCAATGCCGCTAACCCGAAGCTGGTAGAGAAGCTACAAAACCGCCAGATTCCAGTTGTCGCCATCGCCCATGACTACTTTCCCCTGGATGTACCTGTGGTAGCCAGTGATAATGCCCAGGGGGCGGAACTGGCATTCGAGTACCTCACACAACGCGGCCACGAACAGCTACTGTATGTGGGGGATATCACGCAGTACGACTTGCGTAAGCGCTATGAACGTTTTTGCGAACTGCTCAAATCGCACGGTTTACCCTGCGGTACAGAGCAGCTGATTGTGGCTCCGGATACCATATTCACTGGAGGGCAAGCGGCAGGAGCGGAATTCCTGCAACGCATGTCTCAGTGTACCGGTATCTTTTGCGGTGCGGGCCATACTGCAATGGGCTTTATTAAAAAGCTTGAGGAAGCTTACGTCGCCTTTCCCGGTAAAATTGATGTCGTGGCTTTTGATGCAATCCGCCTTATGAATGTGCTGACACCCAAGCTGAGCTTTATCGACCAAAACCTCGACTTGCTGGCAAAACGTTGCGTTACCACTGTCGAAAGCATGGTACACAGCAAAACCATACCCAGTGCGCCCATCACCATAGCACCCACTCTTTGCGTCAGAGACGACCAAGAGGAGAACAAAAAAGTATTCTCGGGAAACGAAGTACTGGCCAACACTGACTACATCAGTTCGCTGCTCAATAACAGCTTTGAAATGACGCGAGACATCGTTAACTCCCGCCTCGATAAAATTATGAGTATCGCTCCACTGTTTAATGAGTTTATGCACATTGGCATTTTATCCTGCATTGTTGCCGATAAACATAAACGTAAACACTTGCATACACATAAGATATTTGAACAATCAGAAACAACTGTAATCAGCGGAAATAACACTAGTTATGTGTGCCTGCCTGAGCAGTTTCCCCCCAAAGCCCTGCGAGGCAAAATAGAAAAAGATGACTATAACACCTGCGTGCACTTCCCCATTTTTTGCAAGGAGTCCTTATGGGGCATCCTCAGCTTTTATGGCCGCCGCTCCGAGCAGCACCCCCTGAGCAGCTTTGGCAGTTTTAGCAGTTTTATGGATAACATTACTTTCAGCTATTCCATGTTGCTAGAGAACTCTGATTTACGTGAAGAGCTCAAGAAGTCTGAAGCTGAAGCCCCTAAGGTTAAACAGGAACTGAAACACGACAGCACGCTACCCAGTTTTGAGTGGGACCTGGAAAAAGGCTCTATAATGTGGAGTGATATCGCGCTGGAATTACTGGGCTTCACCACCGAACTGGAAAAAAATATCTACCGTAATATGGAAATTTTTGACCGGGTCCACCCGGATGACGAACACAACTTACGGAAAGAGCTAACCAGCAGCCTGAGTAACCTTGGCACCATGACAACTGCAGCCAGGTTAAAAAACGCAGAAGGTGACTACAGGCGTTACAGCCTGCAAGGTGAAATTCTTCATCATGAAGACAGCCGTGCGGTTCACTACCGGTGCTGCTTATCACTCATCAATTAAAACGCGTACAAGCAAATACGCTAATTCTTAGCGCTGCGACTGCCTTGCCGTGACCCATTCCTCCACAAGCTTTTGCTCTTGCTTGTCTCGATGCAGCTGCTCTTCCGAGCTATAGCGCTGCTGCAGTTCCAACAAGGATTCCACTTTCAAATAGCAGTGGTGCCACGTTGATTGCGCATTGAGTACCGACTTTTCAGCCAAAATCACCTGCTGCCCCTGGAGCGCTATCGCGTTGGACATTTCCTGAAGGAATAAGCGCGAATTTCCAATATCCTTTGCCCGAATACCGGTCACACGCTCAGCAAACAGGGCAGTATAGTGCTGATAATAATTATTCAACTCCGATTGTTTGTTCCGTGCCTGCTGCAAAGCCTGTTGCTGCTGCTGTAGTTCAGCGGCGGCCGCATCGAGCTTTCGGCGGGCAAGGTCGATGACTATTTGAATACGTTTGGAGCGAAGGCTCATGTTCTAGCCCGAGCCAATGGTCTGGAATTACTCGTTGCCTGCTGCTGTAATGGTGAGTTTTGCCTGACGGTACCCGCTTGTGCTTGAGGCTGGTTGCCCCCCTGTGCAGGCCCAGGCTGAATGACTGTCTGTAATTCCTGCCGGCTATGAGCCCATGAACAGGCTTCTGTCATCTTCTGGGCAATAAAACGCCTTAAAAAAGGCTGCCGCTCTATGGCCAAATCAATATCTGCATCACTTCCTTTGGCATAAGCACCGATAGCAATGAGGTCTTTATTGGCTCTAAATCTCGCCAGATACTGTTTAAAGTGTTGCGCCTGTTGAAGATGTGCTGCGTCTACAATGTTGGGCATCACTCGGCTGACCGAAGCCTCAACATCAATTGCCGGGTACACGCCTTCTTCAGCGAGGCTTCGCGACAACACAATATGACCATCGAGAATCGCTCGTGATGCATCAGCTATCGGGTCCTGCAGATCATCGCCTTCGGTTAGCACTGTATAAAACGCAGTAATGGAACCGGCACCTTTATCGGCATTGCCTGCACGCTCTACCAGTTCCGGTATCTTGGCAAAAACGCTCGGAGGATAGCCCTTGGTAGCAGGAGGTTCACCAATAGCCAGGGATATTTCCCGTTGCGCCTGAGCAAAACGCGTTAATGAATCCATCAGCAACAGCACGTTTTTTCCCTGATCACGAAAATACTCCGCAATACGCGTGGCAAGCTGGGAGGCACGCAAGCGCATCAGTGGCGCATCGTCTGCCGGAGCAGCTACTACCACGGCTTTCTTAAGCCCTTCCTTGCCAAGAATATGATCAACGAATTCTTTAACCTCGCGGCCGCGTTCGCCAATTAAGCCCACCACCACAATGTCAGCTGTGGTAAAGCGGGTCATCATTCCCAGTAGCACGCTCTTACCCACACCACTACCGGCGAATAAACCTATCCGTTGCCCTTTACCGACAGTCAGTAATGCATTAATTGCTCGAATACCAACATCGAGCGGCTGGTCTATTGGATGCCTGTGAAGGGGGTTGATGGTACTTGGTTCAAGATCGACTTTCGCCGAGCTGTTCAACTGCCCCAGCCCGTCCAGGGGTTGTCCAACACCATTGAGAATGCGTCCGCGCAGGTGGTCACCGATGGACAGGTTCTTATGGGCATGGATGGGCAGCACCCGCGCTCCTGGCTGCAAGCCTTCAACTTTTTGCACCGGCATCAAAAAGGTTTTATCGTTATGAAATCCCACAACTTCTGCCTCAAGCTCTCGCCCACTGCCGAGTACCACCCTGCATTGCCTGCCAACGGATATATTTAAACCAACAGCTTCCAGTGTTAAACCAACCAGCCGAGTAAGCCGTCCCTGAGCCTCTGGCTGCTGATCTAATGCATCAAAACACTGGTATTTTTTAATACGCTCAAGGATGGGAGGCGAATTCATTATGCTTCACCAGGCTCAGAGCCATTATCGGGCGGCAGGGTATTGTCCTTTTGCTGCGCCGTTGCGAAGTATTCGGCAATTCGGCTCTCAATAGAAAAATCAACAAAGCTTTCGGCTGTTTCCAGCCGGCAGCCACCACTTGTCAGTGAGTTGTCATCGATCAGTCGCCAGTTGCGATGCTCCTGTGGGAGGGCTGCATCAAGTAGTTTTGCATCGTCCTCGTTGACATATAAAGATATGTTTTTTGCCCCCACCGGCAAGGAAGCAATTGTTGAGTTAACCAATTGAACCAGTTTGTCAGGCGAGCGCTGAATTTCCGCTTTGAGCAAGTGAGTCGCTATTTGCACAGCCATTTCAAGCAGCGTTTTTTCCAATAGCTCATCCTGCTGCTGCATGGGTTCCATAAGCCGGTCTGCGATCTGAGAAAAACGCTTCTTTTCGTCCTCAAGCAGGGATTTTACTTCGCCATAGGCTTTTTTTTCGCCATTTTCACGGCCACTTGCTTCACCTTGCTTTAAACCCTTTTCCATCCCCTCTTTAAACCCATCGGCATATCCTTCCTGCTGCGCCTGATCTGCGATGGCTTTTAGTTCATCCGCCGTTAAGGGTTTGGGCTTTTTCTTCGGTGCAAGATTTTCCACTTTTTCGCGTGCGGCTTGTTGTTTTTTCTCAAGCTGCTCGCGACGCGCACTTTTTACAACCTTTTTCTTTTCGCCTATTGCGGGTAATTTCCAGGCACTTATTTCCGTGCTCTCGCCCGCAGAGATGAGGTTATTTTGTTTCGAAACATCTGTCATGTGTAATCCGTAGTGCTCAAACGGCGAGGCTATAACATCTCTTCACCACCACCGCCCAGAATAATCTCCCCGGCATCAGCCATGCGTCGGGCAACAGTGAGTATTTCTTTCTGTGCACCTTCAACTTCTGAAACCTTAACAGGCCCTTTCGCTTCGAGGTCATCACGCAGCAGCTCTGCAGCACGCTTGGACATATTGTTGAAGATTTTATCTTGCAAGGCCTCATCAGCACCTTTAAGCGCCAGTATCAGCACATCGGAGGAAACTTCTCGCAAGAGCGCCTGAATACCACGGTCATCCACATCCTTGAGGTTATCAAATACAAACATAAGGTCAGCAATCTGATTGCCCATGTCATCATCAATTTCGCGGATTGAATCCATCAGCTCACTACCCACAGAACTATCCAGATTATTAACAATTTCTGCGGCCGTTTTGTAGCCGCCCATATCTTTCGTCTGCGAGCCTGCATTACCTGAGAACTGTTTTTCCAGAATATCATTCAATTCCTGCAAAGCCCCGGGTTGAACAGTATCCAGAGCAGCAACGCGCATCATCACATCGAGACGTACTTTTTCCGGAAAATAGGCAAGCACCTCCGCCGACTGGTCCGCATCAAGATAGGCCAACACAATTGCCTGTATCTGCGGGTGCTCGTTACGAATAATATCCGCTACCGAGCGCGCTTCCATCCACTTCAGCGTATCAAGCCCGGTAGTATTCCCGCCCAGCAGAATTCTATCGATCAAGCCATTGGCTTTGTCTTCGCCCAAAGCCGTTACCAGCATATTGCGGATATAACTGTCGGCCCCCATGCCAAGGCCGGTTTGGGTACGCACTTCTTCCATAAAACTGGAGAGAACCACTTCCACTTCGTATTGCTGCACGTTGTTCAAGGCCGCCATCGCCGTACCGAGCCGTTGTACCTCTTTCGGGCCCATATGTTTTAATATTTCGGCTGCACTCTTTTCACCAAGGGTCATCAGCAAAATGGCAGCCTGATCTACGCGTGAAAGGTTAACAGTGGGCTTGCCTTCTTTGTCTACAGGCGCAGGAGCGTTAGCTGGGCTCATTCTTCATTTATCCAACGTTTTATGACTTGTGCCACCCGGCCAGCATCTTCTGCCACCAGACCTTTAACTGCGTTAAGCTGTTGCTCGTAGCTTTCTTCGGGGCTTGGCAAGGCTAAAGCATCCCCTCCTGTGAGGGTTACCGTTTCATCCGAAAGAGAATCAAATGAATCTATCCCCGCAGCCTGCAATGCCGCGACCTCTTTTGCTTCCTCATCCGCCCTCGATTTTGACCCGGAACCTGCAAGGCTTTTCAATACGGGCCTGCCCAAGCCAAACACCAGAACAATAAATATGATTGCTCCGGCAATATATTTTGCCGCTCGCACGATGTTGGGAGATTCCCAAATGGGTAACTCTTCAACTTCTCCCATTTCGGGCAGCGGCAGGAATGCTTCGTTAAGCACGTTAACGCTGTCACCTCGGGTTGCCGAAAAACCGACTGCGTCTCGTACCAGTATAGCCAAGCGCTCCAACTCCGCGTCGGACCATTGAACCGACTCCATCTCACCGGTTTCGGCGTTGGCTGCCTTTTTATCATCCACAACTACGGCCACAGTGAGACGACGCAAACGTCCCTTTTCATGCTTGGTATAACTGACCGTTCTATCCAATTCGTAGTTGCGGGTGGACTGGCTTCGGGTATTACTTGGTGGCGCGCCCGCTTCCTGTTCCTGACGAGCTCCAGCAACTTCCGGCGCTTGTCCAGCGGCAGGAGGCTGATTAGTCAAGGCCCCTGGTATTCCACCTGCGCCAGCGCTGCCAACGCGCTGCTCATCGACTGTCTGTTCGCTGCGAATGGCAGGAAGGTCTGGGTTGAAAGATTCTGCCGCCTGCTCCACCTCGGTAAAATCGATATCGGCAGCAACTTCTGTTTTAAAATTTCCATCGCCAATAACGGGAGTTAGCAGGCGCCGGACTCTGAGTACGATGTCATCCTCAATTTTACGTGTGTAATCGAGATGCTGGGCTGCGACGATCAGCTTTTCGTCCTCTACGCCTACGGATAACAAATTTCCTCTGTGATCAACCACGGTGACATTTTCAACATCCAGTTCGGGGATACTGGAAGCCACCAGGTTGGCAATGCCGGTTATTTGTTTTGGTAAAATAGGCCTGCCGGGAAATAGATCGAGAAACACCGAAGCGCTCGGCTCTCTGCCGTCGCGGACAAAAACACTGCGCTTGGGAATGGCTAAATGCACGCGTGCGCCGCGTACAGCATTGATGCTGGCAATGGTCCGCGCCAGCTCGCCTTCAAGCCCTCTGCGATAACGGGTTGCCTCCATAAACTGGCTGGTACCCAGAGGTTGTTCGCGGTCGAGCAATTCGTAGCCCACCGTTTTATCACCCTGAATGCCGTTTTCCGCCAGCACGAGGCGAGCTTTGTGAACTTTATCAACCGGCACCAGCAGTGCGCCGCTGGAACCATCAATTTTGTAGGGGATATCATGAAAATCCAGTACTTGCCCGACTTCAGATGAGTCCAGGCGGTCAAGGCTTCCATAAAGCGGTTTAAAATCCTCACCTTGACTCCAGAATGCAACGACAACACCAAAAGCAACACTCGCTGCCAGTGCTATCATCAAACCCGCCTGGCGGGCCAGATTCAGGTTATTGAAACCGTCAATAATATCGTTTGATCCACCTGCCGCCGCTGCTTCTGCCATTTTCTAGTGACTACCTTGATTAAAAATATGATTGGTTAGCGCTGTTTCACGACGATTACATTGGCATGTTCATCACATCCCGATAGGCCTCAACCAGTTTGTTTCTTACCTGAACCATTGCGTCAAACGCCACACCCGCTTTTTGAGAGGCGATCATCACATCTGTTACGTCAATATTTTGGTCGCCTCTCACGTAGGCTTCCGCCATGGAGCTTGAGGCCTGTTGAACTTCATTAACTTTGCTAACTGCCTGCTCCATCAGCTCACCAAATCGTGGACCATTAAGCTTGTTATCAACCTGACCAGGCCCATCTGCCCTATCTTTTGAAGCGATAGAACCAGGACCAAATGCTGAGCTCTGGTGCTTTAATGCACGCATTTCCAGAAGCAAACGATTAATATCCATTCGATCTGTCATGGGCCAGGAACCTCTTGAGGCTGGGTGACAAAAAATTGTCAAAAACGTTGAGTAATAATGCTTTGGTGATGGAATTTGCACAAACCGGGCCAGTTATTGCCGCCGGCAAAGACTGGCCCCTGTTAAATTTTTTTAAGAGAACGATGAAAATAACGGACGCTATTTTCGGGGCTATTGGGGCTATTGGGGCTAAGCTGAAATCAAAAGAGATAGTGGCCTCGGGGAAAACGAGGCTAAAAAAAAAATAATAGAACCTAAACGCAGCTCAGAGCAACGCAAAATAATTGAACAACAAAGCACTGAAGCGTCGTCAGTGCTTTTACCTCATGGTTTTAAGGGCTAATAACTCAGCCTAAATATCAAAATCAAATTCCTCAATATCTTTCCGGAGACGCAAATCTTCGATTTTGTTTTCTAAACGCCTGCGAGCATCCACAAACATACCCACATCATCCGATCCTTCGCTGCTATCTTCCAACTCGTCGATAGCATTTTCCAAAATAACGTTGTTCAAGTCAGAAGAACTATCCAAAACCTCGATACCCATAACCAGAGACTCCCAGGTTAAGTTAACTAAAAAAAAGGCGATGAATGAAAACTAACTGCCGCTATCCTCCACGTTAATTGTGACAAGACCGTGACGCTGTAAAAAATATCAGCGCTGATACTGATAATACCCAAAAGCGTTTTTTTTGGAAATGTTAATTTGGCTTCCTTTAGATGGGTATGCGATAAATTCTGACGAAAAAATAGCAATATGAAAGGATCTCATACGGCTTATAACCCGAGGATATAATACGCGTCAGGTGGGAGCCGAGCGCTATATTGGATCAGTAAGCCAGGGCTTCCACGTTAAAGCCCTCCTCCCGAAACTTCGCCAGCTTATAACGCAGGGTTCGCGGACTAATACCCAGCTTCGCTGCAGTGTTTTTCTTGCTGCCGCGCTCCTGCTTCAAAGTTTGCAGAATTATTTCAAATTCTCTTTGCATCAGGTCTTTGCCAAGACGTGCAGAAGGGTCTTGCGCTTCTGACAGCTCACTCTCCTGGGAGGCCATAGCTGACGGTATAGATGCAATTGTTTCGAGAGTATGTTGTGCCACAGCCGCAACCAGGGAGGGCTTCTCACTGGCCTGGTACTCTGTTACCAGGGCCAGATCCGGGGCGCTAAGCAGTGGACCCGGCTGTAAAATCAAGGCTCTCTGCATCACATTATCGAGTTCCCTCACGTTCCCCGGCCAACTGTAATTTAACAGTGCTTCCCGGGCGTCAGCACTCAACTCCACTCCCATTCTTCGCTGCTTGGCGGCATGCCGCTGAAGCAGACTCTCGGCAAGAGGAAGAATGTCTGCTCGCCGGTCTCGAAGCGGTGCCCAATGCATAGGCAGCACACTCAAGCGAAAGTACAGGTCCTCTCTGAACTTGCCCTCGGCAACCTGCTGTCTCATATCGCGGTTGGAGGTCGCGATAACTCTTACGTCCAGACTTATATTTTTTCGCCCCCCCAAGCGTTCCACTTCCCGCTCCTGCAGCACCCTCAGTAATTTGGCCTGAAGCCCCATGTCCATCTCTGAGATCTCGTCAAGCAGCAGGGTACCGCCATTTGCCTGCTCAAACTTACCCGGCGAAGACTGGTACGCACCCGTATAGGCACCTTTTTCGTGGCCAAATAACATCGCCTCCAGCATGTTCTCCGGGATAGCTGCGCAGTTAATCGCAACAAAGGGTTTGTCTCTTCGATCAGACTGGTTATGAATATATTTCGCCAGCACTTCTTTACCGGTGCCGGACTCACCTACCACAAGCACCGTTGAGTCCGACAGGGCAACACGGCAGGCAAGCTGCAATAATTGCTGACCGGATTCCGATACCGCAATCGGCTCATCCGCATTTTTAGATTGAAAACCAATAAACTTGTTAACCGTTTCCACCAGCAGCTTTGCTTCAAAAGGCTTGACCAGATAATCCACAGCACCGTTTCGCATAGCGCTGACCGAATCACTGATGCTTGCGTACGCAGTTACCAACAATACCGGGATATGTCCGAAGTATTGGCGCACATGCAATAGCAAATCATGCCCGCTCATTTTGCCCATATTCACATCGGAAATGAGCAGGTCATAGGCAGAATTCTGTTCCAGAATCTCCAGCGCCGCTTCAGCATTTTCCGCTTCGCAGATCTCGAAGCCCTCCAGTTGCAGAGTGTCGACCAAAGCCTCTCGAAGATTTGCATCATCTTCCACAACCAGAATTCTTGAGCATGGTGCAGAGTTTTTACCACCGCTTGTCATTTCATTCTCCGACATAATTTTCGTTCACTACCGACTGATAAACCGGAAGCTGGATTGTTACCGTTAGCCCCTCTCCCTCGGGAGAGAGCAATTCAATTGCACCGCCATGTGCACGTACTACAGACTGAACCACCGCCAGTCCGAGACCGGTACCTTGTGCTTTGGTGGTAATAAATATCTCGCTGGCGGAACCGAGCAGATCCGGGGGGATACCGGGGCCGTGATCCCTTAGGCTTAGGGTCAGGCAGTCGTGATCAACGGAAATTGAACATTCGATTTCCGCCGCGCCTTCACTCGCCTGAATGCTGTTTTCGATAAGGTTCATCAGCGCGCTGATAAGTGCTTCCCGGTGACACTTCAACTGCACACCACTGGCACCATTCTGCCAGCGACAGGAGCTTCGGCCAGCCGCCAAAGCGACTTCGGCCGCTTCCTGCAGCCCCTTTGTCAGCTCGTCTGTACTAACAACATCGTTAAGCGGTAATTCGCTCTTCACAAACAGCAGCATGTCTCTTACCTGCCGCTCCATATGCACTAGCCGACTGTGTAACTTGAGAGAGAAATCCTGCCGCTTTTGTTCATTCAGTGCCGAGCCGCAGAGGTGATCTGCGTATAGCATGGCGGCAGAAAGTGGCGTCCTGATCTGATGCGCCAGTGCCGACACCATTTTTCCCATCGCAGACAGGCGCTCAGAGCGGCTCACGTGCTGCTGTAATTTTCGCGTTTCTGTGAGGTCTGTCAGGAGAATAATCTGGCCGCCGACAGTTGACGACCCTTCCATATCCAGAGAGCTGGTTGCAAGATTAACTCGCCGGCCACTTTTGGTGGACACCTCGAGACCATCATCGTTACGCGGCGAAAAACAATCGCTAATAATTTCCCGCCAGAGTCGGCCCTTGAGGGCCAGCTGTAGCAGAGATTCGGCAGCATCATTGGCTTGCACAATATAGCCTTTGCTATCCAGCACGATCACGCCCGCCGGCATCACCTTCAACAACACGTCCATACGGTTAGCAAGCTGCGCCTCACGAATGTCTGCGTCGACCTTCTCGGCACTGACTTTGTCTAACTCGCTGGTGAGCTGCTGAACCTTGCCTTCCAGTAACTGATAGGACCGCATTAACTGCTGCGAAGTGTCATTAAAAAACTCAAAGGCAGCAGCGAGACTCTGCTGCTGGTCAGTTTCGCTGGTACTGTTGGCAAGGACTGCAAGCGATTGAGCTGATGGCAAGGCTGAACTTCTCCTGACGACTAATCGTCACTGCATAGTGAATACACACTTGTTAGCAAGGCCGATGCCAGAAGATTTTTTCTATAAAATTCAATAGCTTGGCGCGGGTAGCGCGCAGCAGGAAAGGGAGACGACAGGTAATTGACGTATTAACGGAACAATATGGACTGGCCAACCCGGTTGATCAAAATGTCTCGGTAGTACTCTGCTTTAGCAATTTGCAGAAACTCCAGGGGATTGTAGTCATCAGTGATGACTCTGGCGCCATCAGAGGAAATTTCAGTCTCCAAGCCCGCGAGCCAGCCGGTACTCGCTTCGGCATTGGGCAGGGTATTGGGGTTCAATTGGTGGTCTGAAAGCAGGAATACATAATCAGAAAAAGGTTCTTGAGGCGCCAGCACATAGTTCATTCGATGGGCGAATACTGAATCCATGGTTGCAGCAATAGCCCGCACAGGCTTCAGTCGTGATTGATCCGTAAAACCGACAAAATTCACTGCCAGAACACCACCCGGATTCAGCCTGGATTTCAGTTCGAGCATCATTTCCCTGCTGAGTAAGTGGAAAGGCTCCGAACCTCCGGTAAAGCAGTCATGAATTATCAGGTCGTAACGCTCATCCATCTGCTGCACATGGTAGCGCGCATCGCCAACAATGACTTTTCCAGTAGGCTGCAGACCAAAATAAGCTTCCGCAGCATGTGCAACAGCGGGGTCGATCTCTATGGAGTCCGTATTCACCCCATATTTGGCCAGGTCACTTACCAGATGACCTGCGCCCAATCCAATAAGCAGTGCTTTTTTTGAACCAGGCTTAAACCAGGGAAGCATGCGCACCACTTTTTGGTAACCCAGCAAGCCCTGGCCTGTAGGGAGAAATTCTGCACCAATGGTAGAAGCGTCCGACATTAACCAGCGTATGTCCTTTTGCTCCTGGTCTACTACCCTCACCCATCCGTAGTGGGTTTCCTGTTCGAATACAAGCTTGTAACCTTCAGTGTCACGCTTGTCTGCAAAGAACTGGAAAACCAGGAAAAGGCCGATGACGGACACTGCGGAAGCCCATGGAATGAGGCGATGACGAATATTCAACCTGCGATATTCGTAAAAAGCCAGAGCCGCAGAAAGCAGCAGCAGCGCCATTGACACTGCGATCAGTATTGCGAAGGTACCGAATAAGGGCAGCAGGAAAAAGCCCAGCAACAAAGTTCCAAGCACACTGCCAACGGTGCTGATTGCGTAGACATTTCCAGCAGTAGAGCCAACACTCTCCAGGCGCTCCGTTGCCATGCGAATAACAAATGGGCCAGCCATACCTAAAAACAGCAGTGGCGGTGTAAACAGCACAAATGCACTGGAAAGCGCGCCCCCCCGAAGCCCGAGACCATTAAAAAATACCTGCACCGGCTCACTCAGTAATGGAATGATCGCCACCATAACGGCGCTGGCGAATATGGCGTGAGGCAAACGCAGCCAAATACCCTTGTCTGCAGCATGCCCGCCAATGTAGTAGCCCATGGACAGGGCCAAAAGCGACACAGATAACAGCGACGACCAGACAATCAGGCTTACGCCGTAAAAAGGACCGATAATTCGGGTGCCCAGCAGCTCCACCATCATCACTGCGGCGCCGGTTATGGTAACCGTGCCGTAAAACACCAATTTGTCGAGGGTTTCGTATTTAGCTTCGCGGGTATTTTTATTGTTATGTTTCATCAACTGTACCAAAGGGGTTTACATGCAGAAATCACCGCTCACCTTCACCCCTAAGGGCGCACGTTCACCGCCTTTTAGTGCGGTAAAGCCGAAGGTCACTGTTTCACCGGGTTCAATGTCAGCATTCCAGCTGAGATACTCACCGGTATAAGGGTTATTACCCGCCAGAGCGACGTCAGTTGCCGCCAAAATCGAAGAGTCATCTTCGTACTCCCAGGTAACGGACCAACCGGAAACTGTTTTTTTACCAGTATTAATCAGCCGGATCTGACCGGTAAATTCATACTGGCTTTCACCGGACACGATATGCTCACAAAGGATATAGGCAGGTATTTCCATCGGAGCATCGGTGGGTTCCGCGCTAGGCTCCGGGCTTGTCTGAGCCAACGGCTGTGGCGTGGGCGAAGGACTTAACTCTACCGTTTTCAAGGGCTGGGGAGTCACTGTGGGAGGCTTATCTGGTGCGCTTGTCGGCACGGCATTTTTCACAGGCTCACTAACAGGAGGCTCGGGCTGGAGAAAAAAATAGGCGCTTACGACTACAGTCAGAATCAGGCTAACGAATACGAGTTTGCGGGGTTTTGAAAAAAAGTTATGCACGTCTGCCCAGGTTAAAAATCGGATAAAAGGAAGGTTTTGAAAAACTGTAACCCGGCAGATACCGGGTTACAGACTTGCCACAGCCTTTAATGATTCGATCTACAGTAAGGCCTGAGACCGGTTTTTGGCAATAAAGGCTGCGACATACTCACATACTACTTAATTACAACTGCCGATAGTGGTCCAGGAGTTATCACTGCCTGGTGTTGTGGAAGTATACCAGTTGGCTTCATACAAGGAGCCTTCGTGCACCATTTTGTCACCTCCGTTGGCGTGGTTATATGCACCACCGGACCAGTCTTTGGCAGTCCAGTTTGGATACACATTGTAGCCATCACAACCGCTGCCACCTGAGCTGGAGCTGCTGCTGGAGGAACTGGAGCTGCTGCTGGAAGAACTGGAGCTACTGCTGGTCGAGCTACTGGAGCTGGAAGAGCTTGAGCTGCTGGAAGAACTGCTGCTTGAGCTGCTGGAGCTGGAAGAATTGGAGCCACCAAACACGACATCAACACAACTGAAGAAGCGCTCATAAGTCCATTCGTTACGACCCCACTCCGAAAAAATAACATGACGACCTGAACGGTTGGGAACATCACAGGTCACCTCGATATGCGTGTTGGCCTGATCGTCGGAGACATTCGGGTTGCTACTGAAGTCGCCAGGAACAATTTTCTCGTCACAGAATGGCGCAGACTCAAAGTCATCCCAGGTCAGCGCGCGGCCTGAGTCGAAGCTGAAACCAGGCTTGGTTATGTAGAACACCAGCTCTTCGGTGTCGCTAAAGTGCGGTCCATAACTGATATCCCAAACAAAGGTGTTGCGACCAGCACTCATGGACGTGGTCGGCCAGTCTGCAGGGGTATCGTAAGGGGCTGGGTTCCAGGTTTCACCGTCAAAACCACAGACATTTTTAGTGTCTTTGATAACTTTCCGACCTTCGTGGTGAGCAACAACGCTCATAAAGCTATACCAGTGGCTGTTTTGCCCACCTGCAGCTCGATAGTTGTCAAAGGCATCATTACATTTACCCGTCATTGGGTTGTCCGGGCTTTCTTCTTTACCGCAGTGCTGTTGGCGGGAAGGGGGGCTTTCGATATAACCGTGGCCAAATGTAACCGCCGAATAGGCCATTACCAAGAGGCTGGCACCTAATAATTTAAGATTTCTACTTATCATAATTTTTATCCTAGCTAGTTGGTACACAAAATAACTCGACTTATTGAGCGCAATCATGCGTGCTCGAAGCTGTTGAGGCTAAATTTGTCAGAAGGGAAGCGTTTTAAAAGGTACAAACACCATATTGGTAGATTGACAACAACCACAGCCCTTTCGCTCGTTCTACTTATACTTATTATCGGCGAATAGCGCTCGCGTGTTTTCTGAACAGTTCGATTCTGGTTTATCCAAACAACTGTGTCAATTTGACGCAGCAGAGACAACAAATCACATTTAACAATGTTCGCTACATTTGTATTACTTTAGAGACATTTACCGCCAAATTAGCGGTATATTTCTAACATTTAGCGAACATAGTATTTGCTAATAAACTGTATTAGGGAATGCTATGTATGGTTATAAGCAAGCCAATCAACACACAGCTTGCTTATATATAGGGAAAGTGAATATTAAAGATACTTTCTAACCCGGCAATTAAATAGATTATCCGATCTATTTAATTGCGCGCCCTTGAACTACTGGCGTAAATGCGTGAATTTACTGGTATTTCAAGGGCTTACATTGCCCTGCGGGCAATGGCGGCGCGTCCGTGCACCGCTTATTAACTTAACGCCAAGTTAATAGTGTGCCAGGTCAGACAATCAGCCCGTACTCACTGGCAAGCACATCGATAATCTCAGCCTTGGGCTTGTCGGACAGGCTTATCGGCTGGCCTGTGATTTTTTCCGCAATCTGGGTATAAGTAGCCGATACCTGCATCAGGATTTCCTCTGGCAGGGCGGTATCCTGTGCTAACTTGCTGCGCTCTGGCATTCGGTCTTTATTGAGAAGTACGTCAGGGTCTGGGAAATAATTCAACAGTTGCTGGCGGAACTCTTCCTTGGACTTTTCAATTACTTGACCCTCTCTGTAACTCGGCCCGTCCCAAATCCTGGAAGAATCTGGCGTGCCAACCTCATCCATGTATATCAACTCCTGTTCACCCGAAGCATTAGTGACATAACCAAACTCAAACTTGGTATCCACAAAAACCTGGTCCAGCTTTTCAAGCTCACTGGTAATAACCTCAAAACCCTCTTTAAGCAGCTTCTCGTAGAGGTCAATATCCTCCGTGCTTCGGAAGTTGAAAGCCTTGAAGTTCTGCTCGATATTGTCGCGAGTGATATTGACATCATCCGCCTCAGGAACGCCCGGTATACCGGTCAAAACGCCTTTTGTGGATGGGGTAATCAATAGCTCGGCCAGTTTCTGGTCTTTCTGCAGCGCTTCTGGCAATTGAATACCGCAAAAATCGCGCTCACCCTTAGTGTAAGCGCGCCACATGGAGCCGGTTATATACTGTCTGCAAATCGCTTCGATCATCACTGGCCGGGCTTTTTGCACTATCCATACAAATGGATGAGGGATATCGAGAATATGGCTATTGGCCAGCCCTATTTCTCTGAATAAACGAAACCAATGGTTGGAAATGGCATTGAGCGCAGCCCCCTTCCCAGGAACACCATCCATGCCACCTTCACCATGCCATATGCAATCAAAGGCGGATATTCGATCACTGATAACCATGATCGCCAGCGGCGAGTCATCGGCCACCGCATAAGCCCTTTCCTTTATCAGCCGTTTACTGTCCGTTTCTGTAAGCCAATACACCGAGCGCACCTTGCCGCTGTGGACAGGCTGTTCGGTTCGGATGGGAAGGTCGTTATTTACGGAAAGCACACGCTCGGCAAGGTTCATACAGTCGCTCGCTACAATTTCAATGTTAATGGGATTTGTTCAAGTGACCGCGAATAATAGCAGAAATTTGCCCCAAGTCAGGAGTAGCGAGGGAGGCATCAGCCCCTTTGAAGACCGTATTTGCGCATTTTTTCAACAAGGGTTGTACGTCGAATAGTCAACTGCTCTGCGGCACGTGCAACCACGCCGCCGGTATTGTCCAGCGCTTGCTGAATCAGGCTTTGTTCCAGGCCGGCCATATATTCCTTCAGGTCTATACCGTTTTCGGGCAGCAGAGCAATATCACCCTCACTAACAACAGTGGGCTTACGGGACTCCTCCACAAACTGTTCAAACTCATCACTTTCCAGAACGTCATCCACATGTCGATACTTTTTAGGAAGGTCCTGGACTCCAACAATACCAAAAGGATTAATAATGGCCATGCGTTCTACAAGGTTTGCCAACTCTCGAACATTCCCCGGCCAGGGATGACTGCACAGGGACATAATCGCTGCAGAGTTGAAACGCACAGACCCGCGCTTTTCACTTTCCAGACGTGAAATTAATTCATTTATCAATAATGGAATGTCTTCCGCCCTGTCCCGCAGAGATGGCATAACAATGGGAAAGACATTGAGGCGATAGTAGAGGTCTTCGCGAAATTTACCCTCTTCTATCATTTTTTCCAGATTGCGGTGCGTGGCGGCAATAATTCGCACATCGGTTTTGAAGGTTTTGTTCCCGCCAACCCTTTCGTAGCTTTTCTCTTGCAATACCCGCAGAATTTTTACCTGCATATGCAAGGGCATATCACCAATTTCATCCAAAAATAGTGTTCCGCCCTCCGCCAGCTCAAAGCGCCCTGCGCGAGAATTTATTGCACCTGTGAAAGCGCCTTTTTCATGCCCAAACAATTCACTTTCCAGCAACTCAGCGGGAATCGCGCCGCAATTTACCGGAACGAAAGGCCCATCACGCCGGGCTGAATGATAGTGAAGGTTGCGAGCCACCACTTCCTTTCCGGTACCGGACTCACCCTCAACTAACACTGTAACGTCTTTATCCGCTACTTGCGACATCATTGCGCGAACAGATTGAATTTCCCGGCTGGTGCCAACCAGGCTGCGAAAGAGGTGAACCGGCCGCTGGTTTTTTTCCTGCTTCAAACGCGCCTGCGCTTCGTTGTAACGTTGTGCCCGGTGAATAAGGTTTAACATCTCCGTATAATTTGCCGGCCAGCTCATGTTTTCTATGACCATGTGCTTGAGGTAATGGTCCCATTCATCCGATACTTCCAGTTCCCCTATCAGCACCACCGGCGCACTCTCGCAATGCTGTCGGATGTTATCCAGCAGCACTTTAAGGTCCACGGGCCTGGTACTTGAACCAATAAATACAACACCAACCTCACGCTGGCTGGAAGGCAAATGGCCCACTTTAATATCTGGCAATATAGTCTGCCATTGATCAAAAGAAATGGTTCTCGCGTGTTCAGTGAGAAACTCGAAAACAACGGCGAGGTCGTGCCTGGAAGCAGCATCGTCCTCAAGAACAAGAATTTCTTTATCGTATAGCATTACACCGATTCCGTTTTGGACTCTAACGAGCCCCAGTCAAACTCTCCAGCACACGAGTCAATTAATAGACTCCATCAATGCAATCAATGGAATTCCACTAAGTAATAGTCAACAAACCGCCAGTGGTCAAATTACTGACAGTTTTTTTAAGCAAATATTGAGGGAAATAAACTATTGAGAGTGCCTTAATCGGCGGGGGGAGCGCTTTGCAAGCCTGGAATAAGTTTGAGCTTACCTGTCGCCTCTGCTTGCACAGGCAAACCAGAGACAATATTGGCGTAGAGGTGCAATACCTTTTCCAGTTCCTCTATAAGGGCTGAAGTATTGCGATCGCTGTCATCGAAAGCCCGGTTCAGACTCTCTCCCAGCAGTACATCCAGTTCGCGAACGGCATCCCAATCTTCAGATTGATGCGCTTTTTGCAAACTGCGCCGTGCGCGTACAAGGGAAGTAAAACTGGCTGGAATAACTGACATGAAGTCTCCTTATGTCGACAGCTAACAAGAGGTATACAACATTGTTAACGGCATCGGAGACTATAACTTTAGCGGCTATTATTAACCCGGCAATTAAATAGATGATCCTATCTCTTTAATTGCGCGCCCTTGAAATACTGGCGCAAGTGCGTAAATTTACTGGTATTTCAAGGGCTTACATTGCCGCGGCGCTTCAGTGCACCGCTTATAACTTAACAATAACTATTGCCAGGTTAATAGCCTTGTAATCAAACAGATTTATTTTCTCATCGCCCTTGTGGGCTCGCACAAACCTCTGGTGCGTGAAAGTGTAAGCCTGCTCCGCTGATATAGCCTGACATAAAAACTTGCCGCAAAATCAGCTTAAGCCACTTGTGGCTCAGCGATCGCGTCCCATCCTTCTTTTACATTTGTGATCAAGCGGCCGACTTCCACCAGAACATCCATATCTTCACAACTTTCACAGTGGGCTAGCCGCTCAGCCATATAGCTATAAAGCTTCTCCAGGTTTATAGCAATAGCGCCACCCTGCTCCATGTTTAAAGACTGGCGTAAACCATTGACAATACCGATCAACTTGGCGATAAGAACCAACTTATCTTCCTCGTTACCATCACGTACACAGGCTTTTGCCTGTGAAATACGTTCAAGTGCGCCGTCAAGCAACAGTGATATAACGCGATGAGATGAAAGGCTTTCGGCATTTTCTTCCATTTCTTTCGCAGCGAGTGTTGGGGCCACAGACATGGCTACCTCCTTAACAAAAAATCATTAACGTTATTAACCCGGCGATGTTTTATATGCAGGGTTAATGAGGTATGGAAGTACCTCCGCCGAACAAAGTTCGGCGCGAGCCCTTGAAACACAAGCCACTTCGCACAGTTGCGCCAGTGTTTTAAGGGCGACAATCAAATAAGTAAGGATCACTTATTTGATTGCCTGGTTAGTAGCGGCGAAAAAATGCCGCTTTTCTGAGTTTCAGGTTTAATGCAGGTTAAATGCCAGAAATGTGCTTTTTGAAGAGGGTGCAATCGCTCCCTGATGAAACGGGCGCCGAGCACCCTTTGAGCTAGCGTACTTTATGGGACCGTATTTTATGGGACAACCATGACTTCAAGTGGGCAGCAACGACGTGCAAAAACCGCTGCGCGAAGGTCTAAGCGATCTGATTCCAAGTGTCACGCATCTGACCGAGAAGTTTACTTGCTTCATCCAGCAATTCCACATCGGCTTCGCGGTGGGCTTTGGCGAGGATGTTTTGCAGGTATACATAAAGCCCATCGAGGTTAGCGGCAATATCTCCGCCTTGATCCGGGTTCAGGCTGGTACGCAGGCCACCGATAATGGCAATAGCGGAATTAATCTTGTGACCGCGTAATTCTATGTTCTTATACTCTATTGCGCCCTTAGCTTGCGCGATTCTATCCAAGGCACCTTCATATAACATATCAATTAATTTATGCGGCGATGCAACTTCCACATTGGCCTGGCGATGGACTTTAACGTAAGAATCAACAGCAAATTGCGCGTTCACAACAACCTCACTTGTAGGAAAAGCTTATATAAGGCTTATCGACCAGTTTGGCATTTGCTTTAGGAAAAGCAAGTAATATTTATGCGCCTGCTATGCTTAGAATTAATCTTTTGAAGCAGTAAAGGGCAGTGTATCAATCAGGTTCTCCAGAAACGAACCAGAAGTATTCAGGCTCGCCAGAATCCTTTCCATTGCGATGAACTGGTTAATCAGGCGCTCTTCATAGGCAGTCATTCGCCGATCCAGAGATTCCTGATCTTCATCCAGATCTTCTATCGAGGATTCCAGGTTGCTTTCTCTAGTGGCAATTAAACCGTTGGCACCGAGAAACTCATCAATAAGGGTTTCCAATTCGCCTGCAAAACCTCGCGAGAAATTAACCGTGGCTGAAGTAGCACCTTCACCAACAACCAGGGCCAAGCCTTCACCCGGGTCACCCAGAGGTGGTAACAACACATTACCCGAGCCAAACGCAGCTTCTCCGTTTACTGTGCCTACCACCGTTGCGCCGGCAGTGCCCGCACCCACTGAAATCCCTAAATCGTCTGTTAATGCCGGGTCTGGGCTGACGGAGGTAAATTCAACTCCCGAAGACGCCCCGTATTTATTGGATGTAAATAACAGCCGATCGTTGTCCGAATCATATTCCACCGTTACCGATGCTCCTGCATCCGAAATATTGCTGTCTGAATTGATTAATGTCTGAATAGCCGCTGCCAGATCACTTTGGCTAGCGTAAGTATCTTCCGGTATAGCCAATGTACCTGATGCAGTACCGTTTACCTCTACTACAATTTCATAAGCCTTCCCAGTTGTATCATAATCTGGAAACGAGCTGACTCCGCCAAAAGATGCTCCTTCATAGTATCCTCGAGCAGGTGGTGTAGTAATGACAACCTCGTATTCACCCGCACTTGTATTTGCGTTATAACTATTTATAAAAACGCCGCTGTCACTGGTGTCGGTATTTGGCGCAAATAATTTTTGTACATCTTCAAAATTATCATCAATAGCGGCCGAAAATGTTTCCTCGTCAATACTTATGCCCCCATTAAGCTCTGTGCGAATACCAATGGCGCCGAGGCTGGTAAAATTTGAATCCACCAGGCCGGGGATCGCACTCGAAAAAACCGATCTAAGCTGAGAAATCATGGATCTGGCGAGCGAGTCGCTGGCCAGAGAGCCCGTTACATCAACCTTGTCGCCCTCTTCATTCTCCTGCTCTGTGATACCTATAGCCGGTTCAATGGCCTCAAGAAACAGGTTGTAAGCCTCCACAAAATCCCGAATATTCTGCTCTGCAAATGCCTTGTCGTCCGACACGGTAATATTGACCGGAGTACCGGGGTCTGCCGCCAGAACATCGAGCTTTAAGCCCGGCACAATATCGTCAATGGAATTTGACTCACGGTATACTGTTAAACCATTTATTGTCAGTTGCGAATCAGCACCGCCCTGGTTTTGTGTTAACTGCGATGCCGTTTCATTGAAAGCAAAACGAGACAAGCCATCATTGTCGGTATTTGTTGGCGAGCCACCAGACTCCTCTACGGATATTTCCAACTCATTGTTTGCGCCGGACGCTGCAGAGATCTGCAGTAAGTAGCCATTGAGACCATCATTAACGATGGTTGCCTGCACCCCAAAGTCAGCGTCATTAATTGCGTCTCGCAAGCCCTCCAGGGAATTATTGGTGCTGTCAATTGTAACCTGAACTTCTTCGCTTGCCAGATCCTCAGAAAAACCGGAACCTGGAGTAGTAAGCATCTTTCCGCTGCCATCAACGGTGGCATCACCAAATTTAAAGGTGAGAACACCTTCGCCAACGGCGTCGGTGGGGTCCGTAAATGACGTGGAGGTCAATGACTGCGAACTGGCAACGGCCTCTACCGTGAAAGTATAAGAGCCCGCTTGCACATCTGTATCCAACTCCACAGGTACGAGAGCATCGCTCTGTGTAAAAGAGGCAGATTTGCTGAAAAGCCCCTCCGGATCTGTTAATACTTCAGCTGCATCCTGCAAGGTCGCCAGGGCATTACTTATCAAGCCGAAATCGGATATCTGCGTTTCCGCCTTTTCGCGCTTACTGTCAATTCTCTGTTGTGGCGCAGCCCGCTCTATTTCTGTTAGCTGCTTGGTCAAGCTTGAGGTATCGATGCCGGAACCGGCGCCGAGGGACTGGATAATATTGTTGTCAATCATAGTACTTCTCCGGAATTATCCAGCGAAACATTCATGGGGAGCGCATAAAACACTCCCTTTTAATAGCCAAAGAACAAAGTTCTTAAATAGCAGAAAAGACGCTTCGGTTTCCCGCGCGCCTTTTCCTCGTCCATTTAGCCGGATTGCTCAAGCAATCACGATGTTTATCCGAGAGCGTTCATCAAGCGTAACTCTCCGTCTTCCTTCAACTTACGTGCCAAATCTAAAAATACCTCTTCTGGTATCTGTCGAATCAGCTCGCCAGAATCACGATCAACTACTCGAATAACCGTTCGCTCAAGCTCATCATCTACCGAAAATTGTAGATCCCTCTGAATGGATTGCACGTAATCGTTAATCGATGCAACCGCCTTATCCAAATCGGCTTCCACTTTTTCTGGCGCTTGTGGCGCCTCTTTCGCAGAACTTTTTGATACATCTTCGGCAGAAACCGGCAACTTGTTGCCGCCAGCTTCACGAGCCTCAACAGCCCCTTTTGATGAAGCAGATACGGCCGCAAGCTGGCTGGCCGATGCTGAGTTTCTTACTTCAATCATGGGTTAAATCCTCGCTAACTCCCGCAGTTAGCCAAAGCCTGCTGCGGGAATCACCTTACGGTTACTGTAAGAGCGAAAGTACTTGCTGAGGACGAGCGTTAGCTTGCGCCAGCATTGCCTGAGAGGCCTGTTGCAGTACTTGTGCCCGGCTCAGGTTTGCCGTTTCTGAAGCAAAGTCAGCGTCCATCACTCGGGATCGGGCTGCTGAAGTATTTTCAGATACGTTACCCAGGTTGGACACGGTGAAGTCCAGCCGGTTATTGACCGCACCAAGATCAGCTCGGGTACTGTTGATTTGCTCAAGGGCCGTATCGATAACATCCACTGCCCTTTGCGCACCCGCTTCAGTAGCAATACTAATACCGCTAACCGAGCCAGCTCCAACTGCGTCGTTACGCTCCTGCAGACCGGTGCGAGCAAAGGCGTTGGCATCGGTAATGTTGTCGCCGTACTTGATGCTAAGATCTCCAGAAACTGAAGCCAGCGCTATGGCTGATGTTTGTTCGCCCGCATAGGCTACAACACCCGTTTCACTGCTTATTTTGTTAATCGCCTCAATCAAATTGGTGGCCTGCCCGGCAACAGCCGTTCCAGCGGTTACAGCTCCCACTTCAACACCATTGATAACTAGATCACCTTCGTTTAAAGCACCGGTAGCAACGGTATCGCCCTGCAAGTTACCTTGGTCATCCATCGCATCCAAACCTAAAGCCTGCAGGTTTGTAATTGCTGTAGCAGTTGCGGCCGTATCGTCACCCGCCTCGATTTTAACACCTGCGCCATCGGTACTTGTGTCATTGAACACCATACGGAATTCATCGACTTCGTTACCATCGGCACCTACCACGGAAGCGAGAGTTGTACCGGTAGCCGTCGCGGTCACAGATACCACGCCTTCCTGACTAAGCGCTAAGCGACCATTCTCAGTAATTGTGGCGCTAACGCCAGTATCCGAGTTAATTTTACCCGCCAACTCATCCATATTTTTGGTGTCAGTAATGGTATAAGTAGTGGTGTTATTGTCTCCGTCCACAACCGTTAGCACGAAGGTATCAGTTCCTGCCACCAGCTGACCATCACCAACTCCGTTAAATTCGTACGAAACTAGAGCTGAAGCTTCTGCGCCCTTACCATCCAGATCGGCATTAATCGTGTTAATTTTTTCATTTAATGTTGTACCTGCCGCTGCGTCTGCTAGAGAGCTTAACGCAACATCATTAACATAAAGAGTGGTATCGGCATCCGCGCCTGTAAAAGCGGACAAAGCAGCGACTCCAGTAGCGGCCTCACCGACAATATCACCACCAGAACCACCCAAGGACGATGCTGAGAAACCTTGAATACTCAGGCCAATTGTCTGGTTACTTTCGGAACCAACCTGCAGCGCAAGATCACCCAGGCTGCCATCGAGAATATTCTGGCCGTTAAAGGCAGTGGTTTCTGCAATACGGTCGATTTCAGCTTTTAACTGCTGAACCTCTGCATCCAGCGTTGCGCGGTCTGTATCTGAGTAGATACCGTTCGCAGACTGGATAGACAGTTCACGCATACGCTGCAGAATATTGGTTGTTTCGTCCAATGCACCTTCAGCAGTCTGTATTAGGGAAATACCATCGTTCGCATTTCGGATCGCCTGGTCAAGACCACGAATCTGAGATGTTTGACGATTGGAGATTGCAAGACCCGCCGCGTCATCCGCAGCAGTGTTAATTCGCTTACCTGAGGCCAGGCGCTCGCTGGCTTTGTCCAGATCCTGTCCGGACTGAAGCAATTGGCGCTGTGCATTCAGTGAGGCGATGTTTGAGTTAACTACTAAAGGCATAGTGGCCTCCCAGTTTTGATTTAATTTTCAGCCCACATCGGCTGAGCCAATAATCAGGAATCAACACATTTAAATTCCCAGTACCCAAGCTATCGACTATCGGGAAGGAAACTTTAGGCGGTTTTTATATAAGAACAAATTATCGGAAAAAGATATGGGACGATGCCACAACTATAGAAATAGTCTTTATTTTTCAAACAGTTACCAAGCCATAAAAATGCAGTTTATGTGGCATAAGAGAAAGGATAAAAGACCGTATATTTCCAATAATACAGTTTTGTGGATTTTTAGAAGAAATTAAACTAAATTCCAAGAGTGATTGTGACGGCAGCGTTTTTGACACTCAACAAAACCGTACTTGCAAGCGACGATATTTTGGCTTCGCCCGAGCGAATTTTTCACGAATGTAAAGAAGGGATTAAATATCACCCAGCCAATCGAGCATGAAAATGAACAACGATTTGCAATTATCCACCCATAACCTGCTTAATCATTTTTTAACTACGCCAACCCTCGCCGTAAATCGCCTGGAGGACTACCAGGACCAGTGTATAAGCAGTTGTATCGCTGCAACCTACAGTCATCTTGAAAGTACAAAAAGCAGCACGCAGGAAGTTCACATCGGAATCCCCGGCACAGATGCTTTTAGTCACGGCACCTGTCAACGCTCGGCAGCAGTGCTCAAGGCGATACAGGATGAGATTAAGTTGCTCCCGGCAGATTACCTCAAAGCTGCCATCCTGCATGGCAGCTACGGCGACAGGACGCCTGTTGCAGGCTGGTCAGATGTAGACCTGCTCTGGATTCTCACCCGCAAAGCCAGTTGTAATGCACGCATACTGCGCCAGCTGAAACGCTGCATCGAAGGTGTTCAGTCGCGCTTTATAGAGCTGGACTGCCTTCAGCACCATGGAATACAAGTGCTCAGCGAATTTGACCTGGACTTCTATCGCACCCGCTACATGCCTCCCGAGGCATTGACTAAGGCTGTGGACTTAATGCGAGAAGAAGGCCAATCGCTCGAACTGGCTTTCCACTCGGTAACTGAAACGCCAGAACATAAAACACTTACTGCGACAAGGACACTGAACCGTCTGAAAGACGCACGTGACTGCGGCGAACTGCAAAGCCATGCCCGCAATCACAGCTATCTCCCGCTAAATGCAACAGCGGGTGAGTACATGTACCAGCTTAAATATTTTATCAGCGTCAATTTACTTTTTCCGAGTCAGTTTCTCGCCGACATTAACCGTGCCTGCCATAAAAAAGACTCGTTCACACGGGCCTACGAACTATTTCCACCGGCAGCGGTCGAGTGGTTCCGAAAGCTCGAACAGATTCGGCTGGAATGGGCGGAGCGTGAAGCTTACATCTACCAGCCCAACCAAATCCCAGCCTGGCTGGGAGAAAAACTGGGCAGCCTCTATTTTGAACAAGCCATTAATGCAATGACACAAGCACTAGACAGTCCAATCTACCAGCAAGAAACAGGTCATTAACAAATGAACAAACGCCTGCCCCAAGAAAAACTGGTAACGATTAAGGGCTCCGTCGAAACATTAAATCAAAACAGCCAGGTATTCGAGGAGGTCGACAAAATACTGGCTCACCACTTTGAAGCCAGCGAAGACATTATTGCAATTTACGATTACGGAAATCGTACGCACCCGGGAATCAGCGATGTGGATTTAATATTGGTGTGCGTTGATAAACCGGCGAATAGCGCGTCTCTTAACAACACCGTCGCATCGCTGGAAGCGGACCTTGACAGCGTGCAGGCACGTAACAGCGCAACAATTATGACCCTACACCGCCGCTTTTTTGTCGACCTGCCACGAATAGACTGCCCCGATTTACATCGGCTTTTTGGACCGGACATTGCTCAGCGAGCCGCCGATTCCCGTGAGCAATTTTTTCGAGACGCAACAAACCTTCTGGAATGGGTGGCCTGGAATCATTTTAAGTATGCCGCTATGTTACTTGAGAATGCGCTGGAACCCGCTGCGGCCATGCGATTTTTAAAGTGTATGGCTTATACCCTTGACAACATTGACGTTTTTTTGAAAAACGAAAACACAGCTTACGTTACCATAGCCAAACACTTTCGGGACAACTGGATTAAAGGGGAAAGCAACAACAGCCAACTCGCGCTTTATCTGCACGAATTTATGCAGCGGATTCTCTCGGCCACTACGTCTCTAAGTGAATCTCTGGCGCCTCAACTCTGCAAAGAGAATACACCATTGCCGGACTTGAAAACGCCCAATTTTCTGCCGCGTAAATTTAGCTCTACACCTCCATTTGCTTTGAACAACCCACTACCGCCGTTGTTTGCTTTATCCTGGCAGTGCTACGCCGCTAAAGGTCCCAGCCGCCTGGCCAGCAATATCGCCAGCGTTGTGGGGGGGCAAAAAGAGGCAGCGGCCTTCACGCACCCGGAATACGCGTCCTATTTAGCAGAGCGTTTTACTCTGATTCAACAGCATGTTGATTTTATTGATCGCTACCTGCCGGCAGGAGGCGCCTTTAAGTTAGGCTGGTTCAGAGGCTGAATTTCAAAAACGGTATACGTCCAGTCAGTAATACAGAATTTACAAACAGCGGGCTCTGGCCACGAGGGTATCCGTTGCATCTATTTTTTGCAGAGCTGCCTCGTAAGCAAAGCGTATCTGCTCGGTATCAAGCGCGTTTAATGCCGATTTATGCCCGCCGGGTTTCCCCTCGCTCAACCATGCCAGGTGGTTCGACAAGGGATAGCGCTGTACGCCTTCGATCAAATCAACATGAAACCCGGCCCGAGCCAACAGCTTATGCAATGATGAGCGTGTATGCAGAATGAGGTGGGGCGACCAGAGCGTAAACTGCTTGAAGGCCTCGCACTGTAAGCAGGAAAGCAGAACATCATTGGCGTGGGGAACTTCAACTATAAGCGAGGCCCCCTTTTTTAGATGCTCACGAATATCAAGCAGGACGGAAAGCGGGTCCGGGAAGTGTTCCAGGGTATGAAAAAGAAAACAGCTGTCTATGGAAAACGTAATATCGCTAATCGTTTCATAACACAGGCCACCCGAGTCACAAATTCGATCTCTACATACGGTTTGCAGTTCAACGCCTGCGCAGGCCTTGGCTCGTTCCGCTACAGTCAGAATAAAATCGCCCTTGCCACAGCCAAAATCGCAGATATTTTTACCAACATAGTCACACTCATACGCTTTTAGCCGACGCTGCAAATCAATATTTCGATCAAAGTTGCTGCGAATATTCTGCTGGTCGTAGCTGCCGCCAGAGTAATGCTCGTCACCACAGTAATGGTCGTCGATATATATCACCCCAGACACGCTGTCCCGCCAGACCTCCAGATTTTCTGCATCCCGTGTTCGCTTGGCGTACAGTTCCCTGGTGGTATTGCTGGTCTCACCGAGGTTCGCCAACAGCTCAAAGATTTTTGCCATCGTTTTTCAACTCCGTTGGAGTATAGATTTAATATCGACCATGAAATGCTGACAACCTGCTAGAGCTTAACGGACTCCAATAGCTCCAGCGCTTTCCAAAAGCCTTCCCCTGAATTTTTGTGCCCCTGCCAGACCTCCGGTATAAACCCTACACCCTCACAATGCTGGTTTAAACTTTCTGCCAGGGCACGGAAGTCTACATCGCCCATCCCCACTTCCACGCCTTCGCCATCGATTCCCTGGGCATCCGAAATATGTAAATGCACCACCTTCGGGCCAAGCTTCTTGATAAACTCATCAAGCCTCCAGCCGTAATAACTGCAGGCCATTTGGGTATGGGATATGTCGAGGCAAATGCTCACCCAGGACAGGCGTTCGCAGAATTGAATAATTTTTTCGGGCGAGACAAACAGGTTGTGATAACTCTGGCCACCAAAGTGCCAGGGGAAGGGTGGCATTGTCTGTATCGCCAACTGTACACCGCTGAAATCAATACCTTCCAGAGACTGCGCTAACAACAGATATTTTTCTTCTGTCTTTTCTACGCTGTAAAAACCTTCAGTATTCCAGCCGCCCGCATTCAGCACCAGAACCGGTTTGGCAGAAGCCGGAAAATATTTTTTGAGCTTGTTGGTGATATCGACGACGCGCTGTATATGAGAGATAGACAGATCCCGATAGGCTGCATCATCTGCACATAAATCAATAATATGGTCACATTCGAACAGCTCTGGACTGTGAACCGCCAGGCCCAAAGCCTGTTCATCTCCGATATGTTCTTCTATATCCTGTTCAAGGTCACGATAAGAGAAATGAAATTCAACAAAGTCCATATCCACTTTGCGACTTAGATCGGCGAAGTCGTGGTAACGTACAGGGATGCCGAATGGCCGGCCGAAGCGAAACGTTAAGCGCCTATTTTCCCTGCCATTGATATCCGTGGGGTAAAAGAAGTCTCCTGCTGTAATATTCCTATTCGAGCGTTTACCAACCAACTCACCGATACGATTAGGCTGCAAGCCTTTACCCGGGCTTTTTATATCCACCCTGTCCCTTGTAATAATCTCTCCTTCCTGTATTGCTGTGCTGGCAACCAAGCTCTTCGCCAGGGATTCCCGATTGATCAACTCCCCCTGAGTCAGCTCTCGCGAAACATTTCTGGATCCCATAGCCGCTTCTACATGCCGAATGGATTCCACCATCGACGCAAATTCAGCAGGCAACAGGCTGGCCTTGTGGTCGGTACCCTCCCATTCTTTGTTCAAGGTTATATGCTTTTCGATGACTACCGCCCCCAGTGCGACAGCCGCTATTGCGACTTCTATACCGCGTTCGTGCCCCGAATAGCCAACCATGCCCCCGGCGATATCTTTCAGGCGCAACATATAACGCAGGTTGACGTCTTTCCAGGGCGTTGGATAGGTTGAGTTACAATGGAGAAGTACGAAATTAGCTGCAATCCCCTGCAGGAATTTTACCGTATCAAAAATTTCCTGCTCCTGACTCATGCCAGTTGAGCAGATCATTGGTTTACCCGTCGCAGCGATGGCCGCAAGAAACTCGTGGTTGGTAAAATCCGCAGATGCAACTTTGTAAGCAGGTATGCCATAACGCTCCAGCTTATCCAGCGAATCCTTATCCCAGGGAGTACACAAAGGCACAAGCCCTTTCTCTTTACAGTAGTCAAAAACCTCGATAAGGGACGAATCCGACAACTGAAATTTTGCCAGAAGGTCCAAGGTGTATTGCGAACCAAGATCGGCAGACACATCTTTTTTGTCACCTCGGTTCACATACAAGGCATCGGTATTGCGCATTTGAAACTTCACACAGTCTGCACCGGCTTGTACAGCCTTATCAACCAGTAGTTTGGCAGTTTGGATATCCCCCTGGTGATTATTACCGATTTCAGCAATGACCAAAGCCGGTGAGTGCTCAGAAATACGATGGCTGCCAATTTCGAGATCGATATTTTTCTCAAATGCCAGGCTGTTTACACGCCCTTTTATATCAACCAGCGGTACGCACTCAACTCCTCTGCGAAACAGCATTGAAATGCGTCGGTTATCCACTCCCCACGGAACACTGCGAACAGAGCGCTGCATCATGGAGTCTACGCGAACACTCAAGTCTACGTCGTTACGGGAAACCAGCCAGCGCCTCACATCCCCGTCGGATACCACGCCACATAATTCAAAATTATCCGCTACAACGAAAACAACCCGCGCATTGTTTTGCTCGATCTTTCTCAAAGCGTTGAGCACGGACTCTTCCCTGAAAACAAGATATTTTTGAATTTGCCTGGTTATGATCAAAGCGATCCCTCCTTCATTAGCTGTTCCATGATCATTTCGCAAATGCGAAAATCCATTGCGTTGTCAATTTCGAAGCTCTCTTCTTCCGAGGTTTCGAAAAGTTCTATGCTCCCCGACAGCCGATTACCTTCCTTCTTCACGGCTGCCAGCTTACTTAGATAAAACGAACCGGTTTCGAGATAACGACGATCCTGTTCGGCAATATCCTGTCGTCGCGGGCGATTTTTATAATCATAAAACGCTTCAACAGCCGGATGTTTTTTCCAGAAAAACCGGTGTGAACAGGAAACAGATAACATGCTTTGTGAACAAGATAACTCAAAATCGTCTATTGCCCTGTCGAGAACACCTTTACGGCGAACAGGTGATGTCGCCTGCAGCAGGAGAATATTTTCGTAATCTATACCCTGCGAGCTTAAGTATTCCGCAAAATGTAACATCGCAGATTCCGTAGTGGCTATGTCGCCAGATATCTCGGCAGGACGAAGGAAAGGCGTCAGCGCACCAGAGTCACTGGCAATGTTGGCAATACATTCATCGTCTGTTGACACATAGACCTCATCCACCCGATTACAGGCCAAAGCCTGCTCTATCGACCATACGATCAATGGTTTGCCACACATAGGTTTGATATTTTTCCCAGGCAGCCCCCGGGAACCACCACGGGCGGGAATAAAGGCCACTGTTTGCTTTGATTCAGGCATCTCCGGAAAAAGCTCCAATGCTCAAGTTGAAGGTAGCTATTTTTCGCCTTTAGAGCTGATGTTTATTGCAACATCAGAACACACACCGTCAATTAATTGACTACGCCATCACAACTCTGGCATTTTCAGTCATATTGATAGATTAGGGCTGCTTTATTGACACTTTAGACTATATTTAGCAAAGGGCATTCCAGCTGAAGAAGGCTTTTGAATAACACCTTTTAAACTACCCATGCCATCCGGCGAACAAAGCAATACACGCAGCAGGGATAGCTTTATTGAAACTTTCACCATCCGGCATTCTACTTGCCTTTAATTGAAAAAGATTTGCACAACCACCAACACCAACCGGATATACACCATGAGCCACGCGATTGAGCGTCTGCTTCAGGAAGCAGAGGTAAAGAAACTGCAAATAGAAATGCAGCTGAGATTTACTCATAACATCGAGGCATTCAGCAGCCATTTCCCTTCAATCGCAAACACATTTGCCAATCGAAAGATGCATCAGGTCCAGTTACAACTGGACTCCAGTAACCAGCTAAACCTCTTCGACAAGCATAATAAACAGTGGTTTTACCCCAAGCCTGCACCGCAATACGCTCAGCAACTGGTTGATAAATTAATACGCGAGGGTCAGCCTCATTATTTACGGTTTGCAGAATCTCGGGTGAATAACCCAGAGCATTTGCACATTCCAATGACAAATGCACTTATCGAGACCCTAAACGAAACCGGTACTGCAATAAAGACCAACAATCGTAAGAATATTTACAATTTAATTCTTACAGGTTCCGGCTTGGCTTACCAGCTACCGATTCTGTTAAAAGATGCCCATGTTTACAATATTTTTATCTACGAGAAAAATCTCGATATTTTTCAGGCCAGCTTATTCTGTATCGACTGGGCTGCCATTATTCAACACTTTCTCCAGCCCGGGTACTCCATTACATTCTGCCTTGGCGTTGAAGTTGTGGAAGCCTTGGCGCAGGTTCAAACCACTACCCACAAACGTGGACTTTTCAACAGCGTGTACACTTATGTTCTCCAACATAGCCCGCGCAAAGAAGAAACAGCATTTATTGCACAGTACAAACGGGACCTTCCAAGCTATGTCGGCAGCCTTGGTTTTTTTGATGACGAGCAAATAGGCCTGGCACACGGAATAGAAAACCTTAAAAGGCAAGACACATTTTTTCTCGCTGCGCAATGCAAAGCACAAAGTTGTCCAATTTTTGTCATTGGCAATGGCCCTTCGCTCGACAAGCACGCTGCTTATCTTAGGCATAACAGGGATAACGCAATCATCATGTCTTGTGGCACCGCATTGGGCTCTCTTTACAAAATGGGGATAAAACCACACTACCATATTGAGATGGAGCGTACGCAGACAATGCAGGACTTCATCACCTATGGAACCGACGAAGATTTTCGAAAAGGCATACAACTGTTATGCCTACATACCATATCCCCGGAAACTATCAATTTATTTGATTCTAGCTGCCTGGGTATAAAGCCCAATGATGCATGCTCACACCTGATTAAAAAGGCCCTCGCTCCGGCAGACGTTCTTGAGCTTTCGTTCTGTAACCCTACCGTCGCAAACTGCGGCTTCTCATTTGCTATTGCCATGGGGTTTCGTAAAATCCATCTAATCGGTACCGACTTCGGCATATGGGATTCGGGCGAGCACCACTCCAAACAGAGCACGCACTACACCTTGGAAAGCAAGGAAAAAAATAAAGATAATTTCCGTTACAACTATAAAGACGATAGAAACATCGAAATAGCCGCTAACTTTGGTGGTAAAGTACGCTCCCACGGCGTTCTGAACACAGCGCGAATATCCGTGGAGCGCTACTTACATCTGGCCTCTCAACTCATACCAGATCTGAAAGTCATAAACTCCAATTTCGGCGCCGCGATTGCAGGCACCGAAGCCTGCAAACCCGAAGAACTTCCAGACTATACCGGCACAAGCCCCCAATCCACACTCGACAGTATCGAGGATACTTTTTTTCTAAAAACAAACGCGGACACAAAAAAGGAAATAGACGTCAATAAAGCACTAGAATATTTTTTCAGCATCGAAAACGACTTAAAAATATCAGAGAACATTGCCTGCGAGGAAGAGCTATATTACGAATTGCATCGCCTGTTTACACTCATCAGCGAGACAAGGGACATAACCACCAATATGCTGCTACGCGGTTCACTCAACACCTGGTTTGGCATATGTATGGAACACTGCTTTTACCTTAAAAATGAAAATGACTTTAAAAAACAGGTATCGATAGTCAGCGAAAGCTATAACGACTTTATAAGACGTGCCTATGAAAAAATACGTAAAAGCGCGTTACAACTCGATGCTACGCGTAGCGACCTGTTTGAGGATATCAGAAACACTGACACTACATCACCCTCAAGTCAAGAAACATCGGATTAATCAAAAACATACTGGGCAGCAATACCTTAACAGTGTTAGTCCTAATAAAACGCAATTACTATACACATTGTAGCGTCGGATAAAATATGGTGAACAGCAACAAAGCAGATAATCTAATGCGAAAGGGGAAAATACTGCACCAAAAGGGAAAACTTGCGGACGCTAAAAAGCTGTACAGGAAAGCCCTGGTGATATCACCCGCTTACTCAGAAGCGAACCATATGTTAGGTGTTATCGCTTTACAGCAAGGGGAGCCCACCAAGGCTATAGACTTGATCCAAAAATCGATTGAAGCTCACCCCTACGATAAAACCTCACATTTCAATATTGCACTGGCCTTCCAAACGGCAAACAGACAAGACGAAGCCGTGGAAGCCTATAAACAAGCCATTTCCCTCGACCCACACTATTTGAGTGCCATCTCAAACCTGGGTAGCGTATACATGTACCGTAACGAATTGACATTAGCAGAGCAATGCTTTCGAAAAGCCATCGGAAAAGCAGCTAATACGCCAGGTTTACTTAACAACCTGGGGCTGTGCTTATTTAAGCAGGGAGACGTGAAAGGCTCCATAGATTACTATAAAAAGGCACTCGCAATAGAGATAAACAACCCGGAAACTCACAACAACCTGGGGCGCTCGCTTCAGATGCTTGGGGAAATAGACGCTGCCCTTCAATGCTATAGACAGGCTCTAAGCCAGAGAAAAAACTACCCGCATGCAGCCAGTAACCTTGCATATGCATACGACATCAAGTGTGATGAAGATAATGCCATTCACTACTACAACCAGGCACTCAACTCACAAGCAGACTATGCGATTGCAAACACATCACTCGCGGCAATATTCTGTTCAAGGGGGGAGCTGGACAAATCCCGGAGCCATCTAAGTAAAGTGCAAAATATAAATGCAGCAGCATATACAAAACATGAACTTACTTTTATAGATGGCTACCGCAGGTTTTTAGATGCTCTGCTCAATCACCAGCGAAAACCCATAGATCTTGAATGCGGCCAAACGGTTTACGCGATCGGTGACAGCCATTGCTTATCCTTTGCTAACGCGATAACCGACATTTTCCACACCAGATCCAAGATCGAATCGCGCTTGGTAAGAGGCTGCAAAGCATGGCACCTTGCCAATAGTTCACGTAACGAATACAAAGTCAACTTTGAGAATAAACTGACGAAACTACCCCACTCTTCAATAGTGCTGTTGTTTTTTGGTGAAATTGACTGTCGGCTAAATGAGGGTATCATTCCATATACAAGGGAAAAAGGTCTGCCGCTGAAAAGCGAGATACAACAACTTGTCAGGAACTATGTTTTCTATACCCAAGATCAGGCAAAACCACACGATCACAAATTATACTATTTCAACCTACCAGCTCCCAAGGTCGATAAATCAGCTCCCGGAGAATCGATTCACGCAGAAGTAATCGCGCTTTTCAACCAACAGCTGAATGAAACTGTCGGCAGTGATAATGTACTTGATACCTATCACCTCACCAACGACGACAAGGGTTTCTCTACTGGTAAGCTACACATTGATGGAATACATCTCGTTCCAGAAGCTTTACAGCTTCTGCCAAAGGCAGCGGAAAAGCATCACCCATAAACAGTGCATGAACCACTACAAAGGCATTAATTTCCTAATTGCACAAATGATGCTTAAAAAAAAGGAGCGATAACGCTCCTTTAGTGAAAAGTGTACTTGTTATCCTTGAAGCAACTGTAACACCTGCTGCGGTTGTGCATTTGCCTGGGCCAGCATCGCCTGGGAAGCCTGTTGCAATACTTGTGCACGGCTTAGTTCGGATGTTTCCGAAGCAAAGTCTGCATCAACAATTCGGGATCGTGCTGCAGAGGTTTTCTCAGAAACGTTCGCCAGGTTACTCATAGTGAAGTCCAGCCGGTTGTTAATAGCGCCGAGATCTGAACGAGTAGAATTAATTTGCTCCAGAGCGACATCAATCACATCAATTGCCTGCTGAGCGCCTTCTGCGGTGTCTATAGCAATACCTGCAACGGAGCCACTACCACTAAGCGCATTTCGTTCCAACAACCCTGTTGCATCCAACACATCCTGAGCCGTTGCACCATCCCCATATTTAATTGATATTTCATTGCCTTTAGTGGAGCGCATACCAATTGTGGTTGTAGTTTCCGCATAAGCGACAACGCCGGTTTGATCAGAAATTGAATTGATGGCAACAATAGCTATATCAATAGTTCCTGCCGCTGCTGCCACGCCGGTAAAACTGGGAACATCAACTCCATTAATGATTAAATCACCTTTCTGAATGGTATTTGTTTCACCGATACCCGCAACGCCAATAATATTGCCTTCAGTGTCCTGAGTATTTATACCCAAAGCCTGTACTACTGCGGTGGCAGCATCTGTTTCAAAATTTACCCCATTTTTTTCAGAACTGGTGTCTGTAAACACCAAAGCAAAGAAAATATCTGTAGTCAGTTGGCCTGCGGCCAAACCTGTAGCGCCCGACGCGTCAGTTATATTAATACTTTCAGCGTTCTCGGCTGATAAAATGAGCTTTCCTTCATCACTTATTTTAGCGTCCATTATACTATCAGAATTAATCATTGAAGCTAACTCTGACAAATTACTGGTACCGGAGAATACATAAGACTGCACATTTCCCGAAGAATCAGTAAGGTCGATACTAACTGTGTCGGCTCCCGCAAGGACACCACTTCCGGCAGCGTCAGCTTCAACAGAAACCAGAGTAGATGCTTCTGCTCCCTTCCCGTCCAAATCGGCATTTATAATTGCCAAAGCATCGTCAACAGAATCTGCGGCGGATATGCCTGCAAGGCTACTGAGCGTAATATCATTTACCGTAATACTGTTTGTTACCGTTCCATCAAAGGCTGTTAAAGAGTCTAGCCCGGCTAAGGTAACTTCCCCGACGATATCACCTGAAGTCCCTCCCATTGATGAAGTGCTAAACCCTTGAACTGACAAGTCAATGGTTTGATAGGCTTCTGATCCAACCTGTAGTGTTACGTCACTTAAACTACCATCCAGCAATGGCTGGCCGTTAAAAGTCGTTGACGAAGCGATACGATCAATTTCAGCTTTAAGCTGTTGTACCTCAGCATCCAATGTCGAACGGTCAACATCTGAATAAATTCCGTTAGCAGACTGTATGGAAAGTTCACGCATCCGTTGCAAAATATTGGTTACCTCATCCAGCGCACCTTCCGCCGTTTGTATGAGAGATACACCGTCATTTGCATTTCGAATGGCCTGGTCCAAGCCGCGAATTTGCGAGGTTTGTCGGTTAGAAATTGCCAAGCCTGCAGCATCATCACGAGCAGTATTAATTCGTTTACCAGACGCAAGTCGCTCCATAGCTTGACTCATATCATTACCGGAATTAACCAGTTGTCGCTGAGCATTTAACGCGGCAACGTTAGTGTTAATAACTAAAGGCATAATTTTTCTCCTGTAACATGAGTCGCTATCCACCGCGTGGCGATAGCACTAATTCGATCTGACTGTCAGCAATCTGGAACAGCAGAGGAATCCGAGGAAAAAATTGCAACGGGTGTGCCAAGTACGAAAAATACTGATTTTAAGGTGTTTTTGTCGCTTAAACATTCTTTACAGCCCGAAACCGGCAAAATTTGTCGTTGCATAGAAAATAGTTTGCCGCTATTTCCGCTAAGATAGTTGTTAAAGCGAATAACATCAGTTATATATATTTTGTCATTGCTGTCCCATTAACTATCTCGTCGCCAGGTCGAAACACTTGATTTTAAAAAGGGCTTGGAGATTTCCAGCTTTGGCGCAGACATGAATCCGGTATTTGCCACTGCGACACGCTGCAAGTACCTCCCTGTAAGCTCTACACCAGCATCCCTGCTGGTGAAGGTCGCAGTAACAAACACCGAATCCATGTTTTCATGCTTTGTGGGACAGCAATGATTTTTTGTCCACTTATTTAGAGCATAGGCCCGTGAAAAAACTAGTTTTAGCCGCGTCGCTATCCCTTGTGGTGATATCTGCATTCTTTATGATGTACAACAGTTCGCTCAAGCAACATGGCGAGCAAGCTAGCTTTCCATCCCGGCCTGCTGGTAATTCAGGAAATCACCCACCAAACCCCGATGAAACGCGCGATTATAGTACTGAACAGAGCCTTGCAGAGCTGGAAAAATCAGTCACGGAACTTGAGTCCATGTTGGCAAACGAGAATCAGGGGCAACAGCCAGAGCTAATTACACGCGATTCACACCGTAGCAGCTGGAAAATTGATAACGAGACAGGAAAAACACCAACTATCCCTCTGAGTGAGCAGGTTAAATCCTATGATGTGGTAGAACTCGACGGTGTTCAAAACTTTAAGCCCGCCGTAGGTGACACCGTAAAAGTACCTCTACTGGACGGTAAGGCAGTTGATGTCGTTGTCTCTCATACACATATCGCCCCTAACGGTGATTATATCTGGAGCGGACATGTAAAAGGCTTTGCTGACAGCTACCCGGTGACGATGACCATTGGAAAAAATTCCGCGTATGCGAGTATCACCAGCATCAATGGCAGCTATTCCATGGAGTCTGTCGATGAGCTTGGCTGGTTATATAAAAATCCGTCTGAAGCTGAGCTCAGCACTTTCAAAAAAGACTACCTTGAGATTCCCGAGCATGCGAGGCAATAAGGCGCTGAAGAACTTCTGCCTCAGCTCCCTAAAGCTGAGAAAACAGGTTTAAGCGGCTTACTCTAACAAACGATGATTGCGCAGCTTGCAATACCAACGATTGCGAAGCGAGCCTAGTGGAGGCCTCGGCGTAATCAACATCCCGCAGCTGTCCCAGAACTTCCTTCATAACGATTTCCGAATCCAGGTGTAATTCACGCGTACTTTCGAGTGTATTAAATCTGGCTCCAAGCTTGGAAGTAATATCCAGTATGCTCGTTTGCGCATTTTTAAGGTTCTGAATTGTGCTAGCCACTGTTTCTTCCAGGCTTGCACGGTTTTCCGCGCTACCATCGTAGTCTTTCATTCCCTGGCTAAAACGCGCGAGCGTGGTTAACACGTCCTGTTTGTTGGATGAATCGATAAACAGTCGATCGCCGGGCGTTTGCATAAGGCCGTTGCTGGAGTTTGTTCCTGCAAGGGTGTTCAGGCCCATTACCGTATCGATATTGGCAGAGCCATTGAGTATCGAAAAATTAACGCCGCTGGCTACCTGAAAACCGGTATTGTCCACAGTTACACCAAGCGCGGCTATGGCTGCAGCATTACCGTTACCTGCGTTATTAAGTATCGCAGCCAGATCTGCAGTGTTTGTTACTAGTCCGTCAAGTACCAGCGTTTCGCTTCTACCGCCAACTCTCAGGGTAAAGGTTTCATCGGCCGGTGCCGTAAAATCAAAGGGGAAGGTGACTGGCCCGTCGGCACCAAAAGAACGCGTTGCCGCTACCGCCGGGTCGCCGGAAACGGGCTGCCCGGCGATACGGAAGCGAACTCCATTTGCCTCTATATCTGTTCCCGGCACGTATGGCTGGTTGGCGGCAATAATTCTTCCGGTTGAACGCTCGGATATGGTGTAGTTTTTACCGGCCGGCACCACGGTATTATCCGCATTAAAGGTAACCACCATATCCTCAGGATAAAAGTCGTCAAACACTTCCTGGTCATAAACCAGGCCAACGGATACTCCCACAGGTGGATCTGAACGATTTGCCGGGCTGGCATAGGTGTTAACGGTGTTGTGGGCGCTTTCAATATCGACAAAAATAGCTTTGCCAGAGTCACTGGCTGCAATGGTGGTATTGTTTGCCACCTTGATAAACTGCTGACCTTCATCACCCAAATAACTGAAACCACTTGCAGCAGAGCCGGAAAAAGGCGCGGTGCGGCTTTTGTAGCCGCCAAAAATATAATCGCCGTTGGCATTCTGGCTGTTTAATAAATTAAGCATCTCATCCAGGCGCGCATCCACCTCGCTGGCCAGTGCAGAATACTCACTGGGGCTTAGAGTTGCGGTGTTACCTGCCTGAACAGCCAGCTCCTGTATTCGCTGTAAAAGGTTACTGGCACTTTTGAGGGAGGATTCTTCAAGTACCAGGTTATTTTCTGCGATATCAATATTTTTACGATATTGGGATATGTTTGCAATATCGTTTGTAAGCTGCATGATCTTGGTGGAAGCTACTGGATCGTCAGATGGCGTCAATACCCGCACCCCCGAGGACAGCTGCTCCTGAGTTTTGATCAGGGACTGGTTGGCATCGGCCATTCCCTTGTTGGCAATATTGAAGATTTGTAAGGATGAAATGCGCATATTAATGCCGACAAAGTTTTTACGGTTACCAATTCACTGCGAAAAGTGTGCCGGGAAAGTGAGCGCCGTTTTTTGCGCCTTACTGAGCAGTTGCTCGCCTAAAACGAATTAATCAAGCGGTCAAACAATTCTCTGGCGACCGAGATAACCTGCGTATTAGCGGCATACATTTGCTCGAAGCGGATAAGGTTTGCCGCTTCTTCATCAAGGTTTACACCGGATATGGAGGCCTGCATTTGTGTGCTTTGGTGTAATACCTGCTCGCTGGCCTCGGCATTGATTTTTGCGCTGGAGGTGTCGATACCAACGTCTTCTACCAGTGAGCCATAACTTTCCGCATAGGTTGCTGCACCGCCATCAAAGTTTTTGCTATTTGCCAGGTTAACCAATGCCAGGGCATTGCGGTTATCGGATGCCGCATCCATATTAAAATCCAGTGTGAAGATATCCCCCACGTCGGGAATACCGGTGATTTCAGCCTGAATACCCAGGTAGTTGGATTGTGCAAAATTTGCGGCTGTAGTGTCGCCGAATATCATGCTCTCCGGTGGAAATGTGGAAAGTGTCAGACCTTCGGCCATGGTTACATCCATTTGCCCCCCCACAACCAGCGAGGTTGCCACACTGTTACCTGCCGCTGTGATTGTGGTATTGGGGTTGGCGCCATCGCTTAGGTCAACGCTTTCTCCCGCTGCCGCAGTAAGCGAAAACTGAAAATCATCACCCTCTGTGGAATGTATTTTCAGTTCAGCCCCACCTGTTAGCGGGTCGACAGATGCTTGAGCATATATACCCGCACTCTGAAGCGTACTGTTTTGCTGAATGCGCTCAGCCAGGTAATCATTAAAAGCATCCGGGTTAGCCATTGGATCAGGTACATCGGCGGCGATTACCAGCGTGCCACTGGGGTCTGTTTCGTAGGCAATTAAGTCTTCACCATTTAGGTTAATCTGCAATGGGCTTACATTACTCAGCTGTAAATTGGACATCTCCAGGTAGTTAAAGGCATTGGCAGATACACCTTCAACATTATTCAAAGCACTGGCAATTTCGCGGGCAGAAGCGTTGAGGTCAGTAAATATATTATCTGTTATAGGCGCGATACCCCTAATTTCACTGGCTCTGGTAATAGTGATTGCTTCTGCCGGATAACCATTTGTCAGAAAGCCATCGCCCGCTACTCCATTTGCATTTCCCACGGTCGTAAACGTGGCACCTTCAATATTAAAACCCAGCAAGTTGTTAGCCTGCCCGGCCGGAGCAATGTCTCCGTTTCCGTCGGGGTCGCCATTGTAATTTTGCAGTGTAATATCACCATAGCCCGAGGAGTCCAAACTGAAGGCCAGGGTGCCGGAATCACTCAAATACGCCGTAAGCCCGGTGCCGGACAGCTGAGCATTAACTTCCGCCAGTAAAGCGGCTTCATCAACTATCGCCGGACCGGTAATATTAACCGTAAAAGTTCCATCGCCAACGCCGCTAAGTGTGTTACTGACAAGCACATCAAAACCAAATTGGTTAGCCGTGCCACTAAAATCCGTCACCGTAAAATCAGGTGGGTTCGCAACGGGCGGTGCCATAAATAAGGCAGCCTGTGAAACAGTAGTACGTCCCTCCGGCAAACCCGTCATTGCTCCTTGAGCAGAAACCAGAGTCGCACCCGGGTCAGTACCTAACAAAGGGTTACTCACCCCTACGATAAAGCGTTGATCTCTAATGGGCGGGTCCAGCTGAACTGGATTGCCTGGGTCACTGTTATCGAGAATATCGTAACTGGTAGGCGAGGTAAATTTCACCACTAGCGGAGGATTCATTTCGCCAACGGTCGCCAGTAAAGGAAGTGGATTGCCGTCGACATCATTAAGGCTAAGCACTTCTCCCGGCGAGATAATGCCAGAGCCACTGTTACCAATACTGGCATCTGTGAGCACCGGGCTGGCAAACGCGATGCTCTGAGCATTAACCAGCGCGGATTCAAAATCACGCCCGCCGGTTTTTACGGGTTGCAAGGTAAAGGCATCCCCATCCTGAAATGTGCCACCTTCAAAAACCAGTTCAAGCCCGTCAAAACCAACCGTAAATGGATAGGAACCAGGTAATAATCCGGTTGCCACTTCTGTATCATCTTCCAGGCGTGTTACTCGAAATAAACCGCCGGACTCAATCTCAACTTCATAGTCGCTATCTGTCAGCTGCAGGCTGTCATCAATGTGAAGTTTTAGCTGCCTGTCGTTTGGCAAGGCATTATTTGAGTTACCGATTACGCGCGCTGCGGAGAGCTCCGCTTCGTTTACATCATAGAAAAACAGACCACCGAACTGGTTTTCCAGGGTTATACCCTGTGCATGGGTTTCATTAAAGGTGTCTGCCATCACCACCGCGATACGGCCAAACTGGTTGTAAACAGAAGCCATGGTATCATCACGAAAACGCAACAAACCGCCAACTTGTCCACTGTTAATCAGCTCTGTTACTACCTGGCCGCCCGACTCACTGTCAAACACCAGGTCTAGCTTGGCAATATCTTCCGCACTGGCCTGCAGGTGCATTTGACGCGCCTCTGTTCCCACCACCAGGTTTTGTCCACTGCCCACCACTACGTTGATTTGCCCTGCACTTTGCTCATAGGTTTGAATAGCAACCAGCTCAGAGAGTTTTCGCAATGCCTCGTCACGCTGGTCCATCAAGTCATTTGGTTGGGCGTCATTACCCAAACCCAAGGCATCAGATATTTTTAAATTCAATTCAGCGATATTATTGGAAAGCGCATTTACCTGCGCCACCGCCGACGCTAAGGCTTCATCCACATTGTTGTCTATTGTCTGAAAACGGCTGTACATGGTGTTAAAGCGGTCAGCTAGGTTTTCGGCTTCACTCAGAATCAACTGCCGTGCAGGTATTGAGGTTGGATCATCCAGTCCGTTCTGCATTGACGCAAAAAAAGACTCCATACCACTGGCAAGGCCGGTAGAGGCATCAGACAACAAATTATCGAGCTGTGAAACGTAGTTATGGTATACATCCAGATCGTTAAACAAGGTCGTATCGGTACGCAGCTGCTCAGTGACAAAACTATTGACAATACGCTCAATAGATTGAACATTTGCACCATTACCGACATAACCGGCACCCCTTAATGTTGCAGGGTTGGTCTGAACATTAACTTTCTGCCTGCTATAACCGTCGACACCGGCATTGGAAATATTATGGCCGGTAGTACTTAAGGCCGCTTGCGTTACGCGAATGCCAGTGACACTAATTCCGAGTAGGTCCGAGCTCATGACTTACCCCTAAACACCCCTGCCGGAAGCATTTACTTCTGCCAGCTGTGAATTTATTCTCTGCTGAATATCCAGCACTTTGTCGGCATATTCCGGATCAGTTGCATAACCCGCCTGGTGCAATGTACGTATATATGCAGCGCTGTCATTTACATTTTCCAGCGCTTCTTTGTATCGCGGATTTTCCTGAACAAATTTAAGGTAATCGTTAACGCTTTCTTCTATTGAGGAATAACAGCGAAAACTTGAGGCTTCGGGCTTGAAGGTACCATTGCTGTATTCGAGGCTGGAAACGTTTACTGTATCGCCCTTCCATTGGCTCCCCGCTTTAATATTAAACAGGTTAAAACTGCTTTCTTCACCCTTTGCAATTACATGTTTTCCCCAGCCGGTTTCCAATGCCGCTTGTGCCATAAGCACATTTTTATCCACACCAAGGGACTTAGCTGCTTGTTCCAGAGGTTTTTCCAATAAACGTATAAACTCTTCAGGTGAGCTTGCCAGAACAGCCCTTTCGGTGCCGGTACTACCGGTATTGCCAGGGCCTCGCGGCGGTAAATCAAATTGCCTGTCAGGCCTGCTGGTCTGCAGGTTTGTATTGAGAGTTTTACTCTCCACACCTGACTTCGCAGATAACTGGCGATAAAGCGCCTCTGCAACGCCGATTCCACCCGGCCCGCTGTGGGACATGGTTAAAGCCAGTTGTTGGTCATACATATCACGGTAAAATTGTGTTTCGTTACTGCTGAACATGCTGTCCTGCTCAAAGACTGCGTTTGCATCACGCATGCTTTTTAACATCAGGCTGACGAATATGGATTCGAACTGCTGCGACACCTTGCGCAGCGCCTGCTCCTTATCATCGATGTTCTTCAGTTCCTGCAGGCTGTTCAGGTCGGTATACACTTCTGCCGAGCGGAAGTGATCAGAGGGGTTAAAATTGGAAATGGACGACATTGCGCTCATCAGATCACCATTATTTCGGCTTTCAAGGCACCGGCCTGTTTTAGCGCTTCCAATATTGCCATTAAATCACCCGGCGCTGCGCCAACTTCATTTACCGCGCGAACGATATCGTTCAATGTTGGCCCGGGGCTGAATTCAAACATGGGGCCAGACTCTTCCGTAACCTCCACAGCACTATCGGGAACCACCACAGTATCACCACCACCTAAAGCACCAGGCTGACTGATTTTTACATCTTCACGTACGGTTACCGTTAACGAACCATGGGTGACGGCCACCGGAGCTACACGAACATGTTCACCCACTACAATTGTGCCTGTTCGGGAATTAATAACAATTTTTGCTGCTGATTTGCCGGGTCTAACCTTTACGTTTTCCAGCAGCGACAAAAAATCAACACGCTGCGCAGGGTTTTGCGGTGACTGAACAGCTATCGACGCTGCATCCATAGGCATGGCCACATTCGGACCAAGCAAATCATTAATACTGTCGGCAACGCGTTTGGCAGTAGTGAAATCCGGCGTATGCAGGTTGAATACGATCTTGCCATTGTTGCCAAAAACTGTTGCAACTGCACGTTCAACCATTGCACCTCCAGGAATGCGTCCCACGCTGGGAATATTAACCGTTACCCTTGAGCCGTCTCTTCCCTCCGCACCAAAGCCACCAACAATCAGATTGCCTTGCGCAATCGCGTACACATTGCCATCCAGGCCTTTTAAAGGCGTTAGCAATAAAGCACCACCCCGTAAGCTCTTGGCGTTAGCAATGGAAGAAACTGTAATATCAACGGTTTGCCCAGGCTTGGCAAAGGGCGGCAATTCCGCATGTACCGCAACAGCGGCAACATTTTTAAGTTGAAATTTTGCGTTGGCTGGAATGGTGATGCCAAACTGCTTCAGCATGCTCATGAAAGATTGCGTAGTAAAGGGCGTCTGGTTAGTCTGATCGCCAGTGCCGTCCAAACCGACCACCAATCCATAGCCTATAAGCTGGTTGCTTCTTACCCCGGAAACCGAAGTTAAATCTTTAATACGTTCAGCCTGGGTAAAAAAACTGGCCAGTAATAAGGTAGCGGCCAGTAAACATTGCCACAAGCAAAGCATTTTTTTAAAGCTTGATGTACGCATTAGAAAGGCCATATTGGACTGTTAAAGAATTTACCCAGCCAACCCACTTGTTGTGAATCGGCGAAGGTGCCAGTACCTGAATAAGCAATGCGGGCATTGGCAATTTTGGTAGAGTGCACGGTATTATCGGGGCTTACATCGTCCGGGCGGATTAAACCGCTCAAGCGAATATACTCATCACCACGATTGAGCGTTAGCCACTTCTCGCCGCGTACCAACAAGGTACCATTGGGATATACATCCACCACTGTTACAGAAATATTGCCGCTTAATTGATTGCTCTGGTCTGCTTCGGCCTCGCCTGTAAACTCTCGTTCCGCCAGTAGATCTGCGCTGAGGGTTACGTTACCGCTGTTTGGCGTAGTTCCTAAAATTTGCGCGGAGCCTGAAGCACCGCCAACCAGAATTTCATTGTCTTTTACCAGTTCCAGGTTCGCCGTTTTGCTGGATGAGGTACGCTCCTGCAAAATCACATTAATGATGTCACCAACACGCGCTGCTTTTCTATCTGTGAATAGCGCTACAGAGCTGTTTGCTGAAAACAGTGAACCGTTTTCACTGGGCTCCGGCAATGCTGTAGGTTCCATTATGGGCGCATAGTAGGGATCATCCGGCAATGGCGGCTGGGAAACGCACGCGCTGATGCTGAGAATAGCGGCTGGTATTAGTAAAAATAGTTTCATAGTTAGCACACCAAGCTTAGTTATCCCTTATAAATTCTGCGTAACGAATTGCAGCATCTGGTCTGCAGTGGAGACGATTTTTGAATTCATTTCGTAGGCTCGCTGGGTGGTTATCATATTCACCATTTCTTCAACAATATCCACATTGGAGTTTTCCAGCATTCCCTGCTTGATTTGCCCAAGGCCGTTTTCTCCAGGTATACCCGCTAAAGGATCACCGCTGGAAGCGGTTTCAAGGAACAAATTACCGCCTATTGCCTGCAAGCCCCCTGGGTTGATGAAGTCCACCGTTTGGATCTGCCCCAGCACCTGCGGGTCTGGCGTGCCGGGAATAAACGCGCTTACGGTACCGTCAGTACCAATAGTCAGACGATCGGCGTTATCCGGGAGCACAATTGCAGGCTCCAGCAATAGTCCGCTGGCATCTACAATTTCGCCTTCTCCATTCAAATGTAACTGCCCTGCCCGGGTGTAGGCAATGTCCCCGTCAGGCTGTAAAATCTGAAAAAATCCGCGCCCATCAATAGCAATATCCAAAGGCTGATTGGTTACCTGCAAGCTGCCGTAGGTAAACTGTTTTTGCGTTCCCACCACGCGTACGCCAGTACCAATTTGCATACCTGATGGCAGTTGGGTTTCTTCTGTCGTCTGCGCGCCTGGCTGACGTTGAATTTGATAAAGAAGGTCTTCAAATACGGCCCGGTCTCGTTTAAAACCAACAGTAGAGGCATTCGCAAGGTTGTTTGCCACTGTGGTTAATTGCGTATCCTGCGCTGCCAATCCTGTTTTACTTACATAAAGCGCTGCGTGCATGATTTACCTCGTTAACCCCATGGATGGGGTGTACTCCAAAAGGTTTGCCTGGAGCAAACCCGGTTAACCCCATGGATGGGGTGTATTCCTAAAGGTTTGCCTGGAGCAAACCCGGTTAACCGTTGGTTCGCAATAAGCTTGCGGATGTTTCTGAATTTTCCTGTACATTCTGCATAATCTTTACTTGCATTTCATACTGCCTTGCCAGGCTTAAAACACTGGTAAGCTCAGTCACCGCGTTTACATTACTGCCTTCCAAAAAACCCGACACCACACGAACATTTGCATCCGCTGGGACTTCCTCTTCCTGATTTAAAGCACGGATCAGGCCATCATCCATACGTTTTATTTCGTTTAGAGGTGGGTTAACCAAACGTATTCTGTCCACCAGTACCGGTGCGTCCACCCCTTGCCCGAGAGGTATAATTGATATGGTTCCATCAATGGCGACTTCAATTTTTTCCGCTGCGGGAATGGCAATCGGCCCTCCATTGCCGAGTACCGGCAAACCACTGCCGGTACGCAGAATGCCAACACTATCGAAAAACAACGACCCGGCGCGGGTATAAGCTTCCGTTCCATCGGGGGCCTGTACCGCAATAAACCCTTCACCATCTAAAGCAATATCCAAATCACGTCCGGTTTCAATTAATGCACCTTGCCTGAAATCGGTAGCGGGGCTTTCTGCAAGGGCGTAAGCTCGTGTTGGCTGCCCGTCGCCGTATAAACAGGCATGGAGCGAGCTTGGGCAAAATCGGCTTTAAAACCAACGGTATTGATATTGGCCAAATTATTGGCGTGAGCGCTTTGCCCACGCATGTTATGTTTTGCGCCTGTCATGGCGACGTAAAGTGCTTTATCCATGGATAAATACTGCTTTAATATAAGAACTAGATTTCGCTCAGGACGCTGGAAACTCGTCACTTTGAGCAGGTTTAACAGGAAGGAGCAATAAAAGTGCCAATAAAACTGTTGCTTTATTTGAGGGTTTGCGGATTGAGCGCATTTTTGTTGGCAAGCGGTTTAGGTCATTGCCTGTTGTGGCGCTGCTGATTTTTCTAACTGGGTGTGCATTCCAACGCAGGAGCGCGCAGGAGCTTGGGAACGAGTGGAAATTATCGTGGCATCTAAAACCAGCAGTTTACTGCAGTGTTAGCAAAGCCTTGGGTGGCAGTGCTAAAACCGTCAATTCATCGGGCCATGGATGGCCCTTAGTAGGGTAATGCAGGAGCAATTGCCGAGGGACGAATTGACGGAGCTCCAGGGATGGTTCTATGTGTTTTTAGCGCTGTTACCCAAGGCTTTGCGGATTGAACACATTTTTGTTGGCACGTGGTATCCACAGCATTCGGTTCTTAATCCGCGAACCATTGGCTGTCCCCCTTAAAAACCACATAAACCCATCCCTGGGGCTTCCTCAATTCGTCCCTGAATTGAGGATTTTTAAGGGGAACACCCAACGATTCACTCGCATTGTACCAACGTCAGGCTTTTTAAAAGGCCAGCAGAAGCTAGGGACTAATCGACAAGCTAATTTATTTGCGTGGCATTTAAAATAGGAAAATTAGAGAAGCAGACCAACCAGCAGTTTACTGCGGTGTTAGCAAAGCCTTGGGTGGCAGTGCTAAAACCGTCAATTCAGGGACGAATTGACGGAACTCCAGGGATGGATCTATGTGTTTTTAGCACTGTTACCCAAGGCTTTGCGGATTGAAAATATTTTTGTTGGCCTTTGGTTTAGGTCATTGCCTATTGCGGCGCTGCTGCTTTTTGGAGCTTAGTATGCATTCCCACGCGGGAGCGTGGGAACGAGTAGACTAGCAGGTACTGCGGTGTTAGCGAAGCCTTGGGTGGCAGTGCTAAAACCGTCAATTCATAGGGCCATGGATGGCCCTAGTAGGG
>CAJIBL010000630.1_pt1 | contig 91010 bp, 84 predicted proteins | sample 9199351 | NCBI WGS metagenome assembly CAJIBL01 (sample SAMEA7708304, study PRJEB35096) | sediment metagenome | biome: marine neritic benthic zone biome [ENVO:01000025]; feature: sediment [ENVO:00002007]; material: shallow marine sediment [ENVO:03000034] sea grass bed [ENVO_01000059] ...
CATCAAACGAAATGGGTATTGGTTTTGACGGGGCGTATACATTTGACGTTGCTGCCCAACAAATACCAGGAACAAAAAAACCGTAAGGAGATTGGAAGTGATTCGATATTGTACGGTGTTAATTGTCGCTTTGTACTCGATTGCGACTACTGCGGCTGATACAGTTCCATACACTCTAAAAAAAGCTGTCTCTGGATAACGGAATCAATACCGTTCCAGCGATTATTGAAGCCACCGGTATCCCAAAGCGAACAGCCCAAGATACGATTCTTGCAATGCGAGAATTGGGCATTCAGATCGAATTTGTTGGCGAAAGAAAAAATGGTTGCTATGTAATAAAGGATTGGGGTGCCATTTTGAAAGATTGGGTTAAAAATAATTTGCAGCACGTTAAGGGCGTGCTGGAGTATCCGTAAACGTAGAGCGATACTACTATACTACTGTGTGCGCACTTGGAGTGCCTCCACAGGGCTAAGCGGGCCAGCAGAGTGAGATAAACTGTGACATTCCCCAGTTTATTAGACGGTAAGTATTCATAACAATCGAAAAGGCTTGTTACGTAAGGCGTCCAAGTATCGAGGCGTTCTCCTACCACGCTTAATCTCAGAACGCGTGCGTTACGCCGGAAAGCACCAATAATCACTCCGCAATTTTTCCTTGGGAGCCCGCAGTCTTAAAAATTTCCATGACGGGGAACAGAGCTTTGGCGCGAATATTATTGTTTTCGGGTCAGGTTATTGGCCTAGGTCTTCACTCTGCAGCAAGTTCCTGCGGGCTGCCTTTGCTGATGGAGCCTGTTACTTACAAATCAGAGTCTTCACTTACTTTCATGCCCTTGACGGCACCATAGTCCCCCCCTATAATGCGCCCCCTTGTCGCAGAGCATGCCTTTTGTTTTGCGGTAAGTCAGGGGCAGGGTGGAGCAGCCAGATCGATGGGTTTGCAGACCTAAGAGCCGAAGGGAGCAACGACCTTCGGGGTGTGAGCCGGATTAGTTCGGTTTACATATTGCCAGTAAATGTTGTGTTCAGGTGCGGGGTGGAGCAGCCTTTTAGATAGTCGGGCTCGCAAGACCACGAGAGCCGAAGGGAGCAACGACCTTCGGGGTATGAGCCGGATTAGTTCGGTTTACATATTGCCAGTAAATGTTGTGTTCAGGTGCGGGGTGGAGCAGCCTGGTAGCTCGTCGGGCTCATAACCCGAAGGTCGTTGGTTCAAATCCAGCCCCCGCTACCAATTAATACCTGAATAGGTAGTGTATGAGAGGTGAAAGCTGAAGGTCGTTGACTGATCGCAGCCCGGATCAAATCCAGCCCCGCTTAGCTATCCGTTGATTTATAGCGTTGGTGGTTTGCAAAGAGCATCTCTTGATGTGCTAGAGTTCTTGCTACCAACACGATTTGGCTGAACTGTTTAGCCAGGTCATAGCGATTGGCCCCTTATTGGGGTTTTTTAGTATCTGGGACTTGGGATTTTTATTTGTACTCCCTGTTCGGTTAAAATATCGCCGCATGTTGGCAGCATGTGGTTAGTAGAAATGGGCTTTATGCCCATTTTTTGTTTGTGAAATTCAAATTACGTCAGCGCGGGGCGGCTCTGGAGGCCTAAGGTTTTGGCAGGTAAGCAATCGCAATTGGTTGAACTACTTTCTCCTGTGGTTGAGTCACTGGGTTGTGAGCTGTGGGGCTTGGAGTATTTTGCCCAGGGCAAGAAGTCAATGCTGCGTGTTTATATTGATAAAAAGCCGGATGGCGTGTTGATCGAAGACTGTGAACGTGTGAGTCGTCAGGTAAGTAGCGTGTTAGATGTGGAAGATCCCATTACCGGAGAGTACACATTGGAAGTATCCTCGCCTGGAATGGACAGACCCTTATTCAAGCTTGAACAGTATCAGGCATATGTGGGGGAAAAGCTTTCAGTAAAATTGCGAATTGGATTTGAAGGACGAAAGAAGTTTCGTGGCCTGCTTAAAGGTATCGAGAACGAAGAGATTATTTTGGAAGTAGATAAAGAAGAGTATCTGCTTCCATTTGAACTGATTGATAAAGCGAGTGTTGTACCCCGCTATTAAGAGTTAAAAGCAATTATTTACAGATGCGGTCATTGAATGGCTAAATCCGCACCAAAGGAATCAGAGGCAACTCGATGAAAAAAGAAATTTTATTGGTCGCTGACGCAGTTTCTAACGAAAAAGGCGTAGATCAAGATGTCATTTTTCAGGCTATTGAACTGGCACTGGCCACGGCGACCAAGAAGCGCTACGACGAAGACTCGGATATTCAGGTCACCATTGACCGGAAGACCGGGGACTACGTGACTGTTCGTCGTTGGTTGGTCGTAGATGATGATACTCTCGCTGAACTGGGAACACAGTTCACTACCGAAGAAGCCAATGAGAAAGATCCCAATCTTAATGTGGGTGATGTGTACGAAGAGGTAGTGGAAAATGTAGGGTTTGGCCGAATTGCAGCGCAAACAGCCAAGCAGGTGATAGTACAGAAGGTGCGAGAAGCTGAGCGTGCGCAGATCGTTGACCAATATCGGGATCGGGTTGGCGAACTTATTTCTGGAACCGTAAAAAAAGTGACGCGAGACAATATTATTGTCGACCTCGGCAGCAACGCAGAAGGCTTGTTGCCGCGAGAAGAGCTGGTTGGCCGGGAAGTGTTCCGGATGAACGACCGCATTCGCGCATTGCTTGTAGATGTGCGCCCTGAAGCTCGCGGGCCACAGTTGTACCTGAGCCGCGCCTGCTCGGAGATGTTGATCGAGTTGTTCAAAATTGAAGTGCCTGAGATTGCCGAAGAGGTGATTTCGCTTAAAGCCGCAGCCCGGGACCCCGGGTCGCGCGCAAAAATTGCGGTATCGACCAATGATGGGCGAATTGACCCGGTGGGTGCTTGTGTCGGTATGCGAGGTTCTCGTGTGCAGGCGGTATCTACAGAACTGGGTAATGAGCGCATTGACATTGTGCTCTGGGATGATAACCCGGCACAGTTTGTGGTTAACGCAATGGCACCGGCTGAAATTGAATCTATTGTGGTTGATGAAGAAACAAACTCCATGGACCTGGCGGTGGATGAAGAGAACCTTGCTCAGGCAATCGGGCGCGGTGGGCAAAACGTTCGTTTGGCTTCCGAGCTTAGTTCCTGGGAGATCAACGTGATGAGCGTTGATGAGTGGAACTCCAAGCAACAGCAAGAGGCCGGTAGCTCCAGAGATGTGTTTATGGATGCCCTTGATGTTGATGAAGATGTCGCTGATGTGCTCGTGGATGAAGGTTTTACTACCCTGGAAGAAGTTGCCTACGTGCCCTTTGAGGAGTTTTTGGCAATTGACGGTTTCGATGAAGAGATTGCCAATGAACTTCGTAGCCGGGCAAAAGACGCACTATTGACTCAAGCGCTTGCGAACGAAGAAAAAGCTGTAGGCAAAGAGCCGGCAGAAGACCTGCTGACTATGGAAGGTATGGATGAGACTCTGGCATTTGAGTTGGCATCTCGTGGCGTAATCACGATGGAAGACCTGGCTGAACAGTCAGTTGATGAGTTAATGGTTATAGATGACATGGACGAAGAGCGAGCTGCAGCCTTGATTATGAAGGCGCGCGAGCCTTGGTTTGCAGAAGACAGTCAAGGTGCACAGGAATAGTTTTTAAGTACTTGCATCATTAAATATTGAATACAGGATTTGAGAAATTTTATGGCTGAAGTAACGGTAAGTGAACTCGCCAAATCCGTTGGGGCATCCGTTGACAGGGTGTTGGCCCAAATGAAACAGGCTGGTCTTTCGCATCAGCAATCAGACGATATGGTCTCGGATGAAGAGAAGCAGACGCTTTTAGCATTTCTCAAGTCCAGTCATGGGGAGTCTGCGGCCGCACCTCGAAAGATCACCTTGAAGCGAAAAACGACCACAACCCTGAAGACAGGTTCTGGCAGTTCGCGCAAGACGGTTAACGTTGAGGTTCGAAAGAAACGGACCTACGTAAAACGTGAAACATTGCCGGAGTCGGAGCAGGCACCGCTAGAGGAAGCGCTTTTAGAAGAGGCAATTTCACCAGAGGCTGAGCCGGAAGTAGCCGCTCCAGAGCTGCCAGAGCTTGAAGTCGATACAGCAGCTGAGCAGCCAGATATTATTGAAGAGCCTGCTGCAGAGGAAGAACTGCAGGCTGAAGCGGAACCCGAGCCAGTTGAGCCGCCTGTTGAAACGACTTCCTCCTATTCCGATGATGCAGAAATACTGCGTCAACGGGCTGCTCAAGCAAGGCGTATGGCTGAACAGGAAGCCAAAGCCAAGAAGGAAGCGGAGGGTGAAGAAAAACGTTTGGCTGCAGAAGCTGCTGCGGCCGAACGGGACAAAAAGAAAAATGTGGTGGAGCCAACGCCAAAGGCTGATGAAGACAAGCATAAGCATGGTCATGGCAAAAAGCCTATAAAAACCAAAGCCGACGAGGACTTTGAGGAAGAAAGCAAAGCCAAACACAACAAGAAAGCTGGCAAGGCGGTAAAAAAAGTAACCGCACCCAAAAAAGCCGCTTCTGTGTTGGACTATGTTGAGGACTCCGAAGAAATTGAAGAGGTCATCCATACACCAAAAACACGAAAGCTTTCTGCATCTGCTTCTGCCAAAAGGTCGGTTATTAAAGTTCAGAACCGTCATGGCTTTAAAAAGCCCACTGGCAAAATTACCTACGATGTTCCGATCCCCGAAGATATCGCCATCGCCGATTTGGCGCAGCGAATGAATGTTAAGGCAGGCGAAGTTATCAAGCAGCTGATGAAGTTGGGAACCATGGCAAGTATCAACCAGAGTATCGATCAGGATACAGCGCAGCTGGTAGTGGAAGAGCTGGGCCATAACCCTGTGCGGGTCAGTGGTGATGAAATAGAAGAAAAGCTGCGTGAAGAAGTTGTCGAGAACGATGGCGCAGAAATGATTGACCGAGCACCTATCGTTACCGTTATGGGGCATGTTGACCACGGCAAGACATCATTGCTTGACTATATTCGTGAGACCAAGGTTGCTTCTGGTGAGGCAGGCGGTATTACTCAGCATATTGGTGCCTACCGTGTGGGAACCAGCCATGGTGAACTTGCGTTCCTGGATACGCCCGGTCACGCAGCGTTTACCGCAATGCGAGCTCGTGGAGCCCAGTGTACAGATGTTGTTATTCTGGTTGTTGCTGCCGATGATGGCGTGATGCCCCAGACCGAAGAAGCTGTTCAGCACGCTCGAGCTGCTGGAGTGCCGCTGGTTGTTGCAATTAATAAAATTGATAAAGAAGCGGCAGACCCTGAACGTGTTAAGAATGAGTTAGCCGCGAAAGATGTTATCCCCGAAGATTGGGGTGGTGACACTCAGTTTGTGCCGGTCTCCGCCCATACAGGGGAGGGTGTGGAAGCCTTGCTTGAGTCCGTTGCTCTGCAGGCTGAATTACTTGAATTGAAGGCGCCAGCCAATGTTCCGGCTCGGGGTGTTGTGATTGAATCGCGCATGGACAAAGGCCGCGGCGTTGTCGCAACGGTGCTGGTTCAAGGTGGAGAGCTCAAAGGCGGAGACATATTGTTAGCCGGTCAGAGCTTTGGTCGTGTCCGGGCTATGACCAATGAGCTGGGCAAGTCGGTAAAAGTAGCCGGGCCTTCCACGCCTGTCGAACTGTTGGGTCTGGCTTCGCCTCCGGCAGCGGGTGATGAATTCCTGGTTGTACCCGACGAGCGTAAAGCTCGCGAGGTTGCCGAGTTTCGGGCAGAAAAAGAGCGTCAGGAAAAGCTGCAGCGTCAACAAGCAGCAAAACTGGAGAACATGTTCGCCGGGCTTGAGTCGGACGCGAAGAAAGTTCTGCCTGTGGTACTAAAAGCAGATGTTCGTGGTTCTATGGAAGCGATCCAGGCTGCTTTGTTGGATATGGGCAATGAAGAGGTTCAGGTGAATATTGTTGGCGGAGGCGTTGGCGGTATTACCGAAAACGACGTTAACCTGGCCTTGACCTCCGGTGCCATCATTATTGGTTTTAATGTGCGTGCCGATGTTTCCGCGCGCAAGCTTGCCGAAGCTGAATCTGCTGAAATCCGTTATTACAGCATCATCTATCAACTGATTGATGAAGTGAAATCTGCGCTTTCCGGTATGTTGGAGCCAGAGCGTGTGGAAGAAATTGTTGGTATCGCCGAAGTGCGCGATGTTTTCCGCTCGCCAAAATTTGGCCAGGTTGCCGGGTGTATGGTTGTTGAAGGAACCGTTTACCGTAACAAACCCATTCGTGTGCTGCGTGAAAACGTGGTTATTTTTGAAGGCGAGCTCGAATCCTTGCGCCGCTTTAAAGATGACGTTAACGACGTGCGCAATGGTATGGAGTGCGGTATTGGTGTTAAAAACTACGATGTAAAAGTAGGGGACCAGATTGAGGTCTTCGAAGTGAAAGAGGTAGCGCGGGAACTGTAAACCGCCACGTGTATGCCAAGAGAATTTAATCGATCGGATCGCGTTGCCGATGCCGTTCAGCGCAGCCTTGCCACTCACATACGCTCAGAAGTGAACGACCCTCGGCTTGGGTTGATCAACATTAACTCTGTGTCAGTCGCTCGCGATTTGTCGATGGCGAAAGTGTATGTAACGGTGGTGGGTGCGCAATCAGATGGGGAGTCCGAAGCGTCCGTTGCCATCCTCAATAAGGCAGCGAATTATTTGCGTACGCTTGTATCGAAAGATTTGACCATGCGCTCTACGCCCAAAATTCAGTTCTTCTATGATGCCACCTCAATACGCGGGCAGGAGCTTTCGAAACTCATTGACCGCGCAGTAGCAGAAGACAAAGCGCACCATCCAGACAGCGACGAAGAGGCATAGAACTTTGGGCCGTAGGAGAAAGTTTGGCCGCCCGGTGGACGGTGTGTTGGTAGTGGATAAGCCTGCGGGTGTCACATCAAATGATGTGGTTCAGCGGGCAAAGCGACTTTTCTTTGCGGAAAAAACCGGCCATACCGGTAGCTTGGACCCTTTGGCAACGGGTGTGCTGCCCTTGTGTTTTGGTGAAGCAACCAAGTTCTCCCAGTTTCTGCTGGATTCAGATAAAGCCTATAAAAGTACCTTTCGCTTTGGTGTCGCTACGGAAACTGGCGATGCGGATGGCAAGCAAATACAACAGTGCGATGCCAGCAAGCTTTCTCAGCAGAGCCTTGAAAAGGCGATCGCAGCTTATCGCGGTGATATCGAGCAGGTTCCCCCCATGTATTCTGCCTTGAAGCGCGATGGCCAGCCCTTATACAAGCTGGCACGCGAAGGAATTGAGGTTGAGCGGGAGCCGCGTCCGGTGAGGGTTTATCGCTTTGAAATACTGGCATTTCGGCCCGGCGAAATGGCAGAAGCGGATGTTGTTGTCGAGTGCAGTAAAGGCACCTATGTGCGCAGTCTGGCTGAGGATATTGGCCGGGATCTTGAGCTTGGCGGGCATGTCGGCGCGTTGCGTCGAATAGCGGCAGGCCCCTTTGACGATTCCCAGGCATTGAGCCTGGATGACCTGGAGGCTGAGCGCGGGGAGCAGCGAGCAGAATCACTGGATTGCCACTTGCTCTCTGTGGATGCGCCGGTGGCAGATTTACCCATGCAGGAGCTGGATGATAACTCTGCCCACTACTTCAAACAGGGGCAGGCAGTTATTGTAAACAAGGTCTACCAACTGGGGGGCGAAGGTGATAAAGTGCGCGTCTTCCGAAAGGCTGGTGAATTTTTAGGCGTCGGTGAGATTACTGACGATGGGCGGATTAGCCCAAAACGCCTGGTTAAATAGCCCCACGAACAACTGACCTGTCTGTAAATATGCGCGGGCAGGCCGGATAACGGCAGAGCTACTCACATGCGTAACTCTGCTACTGGCATATTCCAAGAATGAGGAAACTAACATGGCACTGAGTGCTCAAGAAAAAGAAGCAATTGTTAAAGAACATCAAACTGCTGCCAGTGATACAGGCTCTCCAGAAGTACAGGTTGCTCTTTTAACTGCCAATATAAACAAGCTGCAGGGTCACTTCAGTGACCACAAACAGGACCACCATTCTCGTCGCGGTCTTATCCGTATGGTAAATCAGCGTCGTAAACTGTTGGACTACCTGAAAGGTAAAGATGTAAGTCGTTATGCTGCATTGATCCAGAAACTGGGTCTGCGTCGTTAATCAAACAGTGCCCGCTTAATGCGGGCACTTTTGTTTTCTCTCCATAAAAAGTCACTTTGCTGACATATCTGTTTTCTCCATTTTCCAATGCTCAAGTTACGCGGGAAATGGTCGAAAAGGCGCTCCGCAAGGGAGCCAAACTTGTATTTGAAATGAAAGATAAAAAAGCGCAATGGGGCGCTTACACTTAAAGGATATGAAATGAATCCGATAATCAAAAAATTCCAATATGGTAAAGATACCGTCACCCTGGAAACAGGCCGCATAGCTCGTCAGGCGAGTGGTGCTGTGCTGGTTTCGATGGGTGAAACCAGTTTGTTGTGTACCGTGGTAGGAGCAAAAGAAGCTTCTCCGGGGCAGGGCTTTTTCCCTCTGTCCGTACACTATCAGGAGAAATCCTATGCCGCAGGTAAAATCCCCGGCGGCTTTTTCAAGCGTGAGGGCAGACCTTCTGAAAAAGAAACCCTTACTTCCCGCTTAATTGACCGCCCGATCCGTCCTCTTTTTCCCAATGGCTACTTAAATGAAGTCCAGGTGGTGTGCACTGTTGTATCTGCGGAAAAAGATGTTGATCCAGATATCGCCGCTATGATCGGAACTTCAGCGGCTCTGGCAATTTCCGGTATTCCCTTCAATGGCCCGATTGGTGCTGCTCGTGTGGGTTATAGCGAAGACGAAGGCTACTTGCTCAACCCAAGTTATTCAGCACTGAAAAACTCGGAACTGGACATGGTGGTTGCAGGTACCGGTGATGCTGTATTAATGGTGGAGTCTGAAGCGAATGAGCTTCCAGAAGACATCATGCTGGGCGCTGTGCTTTATGCGCATCAGGAAATGCAAGCTGTGGTACAAGCTGTAAATGAACTCGCCCGCGACGCCGGTAAAGAGCGTTGGGAGTGGCAGCCAGAAGCGGTTAATGAAGAGCTTAAGGCCGAGATAACGCGTAGCTTCGAAGATTCTATTGGCGTTGCTTACCGAATTACCGATAAGCAGAAGCGCTACGACCGTTTATCTGAGCTTCGAGCGCAAGCTGTTGAAGAACTCTCCGGCGAAGACAAAGGCGTTAGCGCCGATGATGTTAAAAGTTTGTTCGCAAAAATCGAGAAGCAAATTGTGCGCAGCCGTGTGGTTGCCGGTGAGCCGCGTATCGATGGCCGCGACAGCAAAACTGTTCGTCCACTGCATGTGGAAATTGGTGTTTTGCCAAAAGTACATGGTTCAGCCCTGTTTACCCGCGGTGAAACCCAGGCCATGGTTGTTGCAACGCTCGGTTCTGCCCGCGATGCACAAATTATTGATGCCCTTGAAGGTGAGCGCAAAGATAACTTTATGCTTCACTACAACTTCCCTCCCTATTCTGTGGGTGAGTGTGGTCGCATGGGTGGCACAGGCCGGCGTGAAGTAGGTCACGGCCGCTTGGCCCGCCGTGGTATTGCCGCGATGTTGCCAGATGCAGAGGAGTTTCCCTATACCATGCGTGTGGTGAGTGACATTCTCGAATCTAACGGTTCTTCTTCCATGGCTTCTGTTTGTGGTTCCAGCCTGGCCTTGATGGATGCGGGTGTTCCCCTGAAATCGCCAGTTGCCGGTATTGCCATGGGCCTGGTTAAAGAGGAAAACGGCTATGCGGTTTTAACCGATATTCTGGGTGACGAAGATCACCTCGGTGATATGGACTTCAAAGTTGCCGGTACCGCCAATGGTGTCACTGCACTGCAGATGGACATCAAGATTGAAGGCATCACCGAAGAAATTATGGAAACCGCATTGGAGCAGGCTCTGCACGCTCGTTTGCATATCCTTAGTGAAATGAATGCTGTTATTGCCCAGCCGCGCGCGGAGCTTTCCGATAATGCTCCTCAGTTCCATACCATGAAGATTGATCCGGACAAGATCCGCGATATCATCGGTAAGGGTGGTGCAACTATTCGTTCCATTACTGAAGAAACCGGTGCGAGTATCGATATTGATGACGACGGTACTGTTAAGATATACGGCGATGACGGTGATAGCCTTAGCGGCGCGATCGCCCGCGTAGAAGAGATTGTTGCCGAAGCTGAAATTGGCGCAACCTATACCGGTAAAGTTGTGCGTATCGTAGACTTTGGTGCATTTGTTAACTTCCTGCCGGGCAAAGATGGCCTTGTGCACATTTCGCAAATCGCTCATGAGCGTGTACAAAATGTCACCGACTACCTGGAAGAAGGGCAGGATGTGCAAGTTAAGTGCATGGATATTGACCAGCGCGGCCGTATCAAGCTCTCCATTAAAGAGCTGTTACCTAAGCCAGAGCCTGAAGCAGCACCTGAAGCCGAAGGTAATTCGAAGGGCGATTCTGAAGAGTAGTTGTCCTGTATGTAAGTACAAAAAAAGCCCGCTGCAGCGGGCTTTTTTCTGTCTGTTGGAATAAATGTGTTGAGATACTTGCTGGTAGTTTTATTGATTTCTGCTTCGCCTGTGTTGCTGGCAGAAGAGCGGCCAAAAATTGAATTAGGCCTTGGTTTGGCTGGGCAATACCTGCGGGATTACCGTGGCTCTACAGAAAAGCAGCTACAAACTTTGCCTTTTCCAATTCTGGTATACCGTGGTGACATTATTCAGGCTGATAAAGACGGCGTTCGCGGACAATTTCTTCAAGGGGAAAACTGGGAATTGAATATCAGCGCTGAGGCGGCACTCAATGGTGGAAGCCCGGATAATAAAAAAAGGCAGGGCATGCCGGAATTGAACTCTGCTATCGAACTTGGTCCGTCTTTGAATTTTAATTTGACTGGAGCAAGTTTCGACGAGGCCTGGTCGCTGCGTTTGCCCCTGAGAGCGGTGTTCGCAGCAGACTTTAGTAGCGTTGAGCACATTGGCTTTAACTTTAACCCGAAGTTTACCTTTCGTAAGCCGGATTTCTGGCGTGGCTGGGAGAGCAAGGTGGATTTTGGACTGCTTTGGGCAACTCATGACTACCACGATTATTATTATCGTGTTGATGAAAAGTATGCCACTGACGGGCGACCGTTTTACGATGCCAAAGCAGGTTATAGCGGAGCCTATTCCAAGTACAGTATTAAGAAGCGCATGCGACAATGGTGGTTTGCGTGGAACCTCCGTTATGATTATCTGGGCGGAGCGGTGTTTGAGGACAGCCCCCTAATGGAAACCAATCATTATTTTTCCACTACTGCGGCTATGGGCTGGTTTTTCTGGGATAGCGATTAGGCCCGGCCGGCAGAGAGCTTGCTCGACGGTCTCCGCTGGTAAGGCTTGCTACAAGCAAGCAGCGCGACTCAGATGATGTCATTTTCACTGCAGGCGTTGACGGTTGTTACACCTTGTTCAACGGCTACCTGCAGCGTTATTGGTCTGCAGCACACCTGGCAGTCCTCGATGTACTCCTGGCATTCCACAGAGTGATCGATAACTATTTCTATGCACTCACCGCAGTAGGGGCAATGTAGCTTTTCTGTGTCTGTAATATGCATGGTTTAGAGCTGCCTTGAATATACCCCAGGATTTAATCCATCACCCAGGCCGTGTGTGCTGCACTTCTTCCGGTCGCACAATGGGGGCTTCCGTCTGCCAGACTATAGCGCATTTTTTGTACATGAAACTGTTGTACATCACCACAGCCAATAATGCTCCACCTTACATCACTGTTCATATGCCACCGCTTCATTTATCCTTTGCGTCTATTTATACAGAAAAGCATGACAATTATGAAGCTCACTCACGATGAATCTCGGGTGCTCGGAGTGCTAATTGAAAAAGCGATTACCACGCCAGACCAGTATCCGCTCTCCTTAAACGGCCTGACCACTGGCTGTAATCAAAAAACCAACCGTGATCCCGTAAGCAGTTTCAGCGAAACGGAAGTGCAGGAGCTGCTGGACTCACTGACGAAAAAGAATCTGGTGTCCGAAGTGAGAATAGGAAGCCGGGTAGCAAAGTTTCAGCACCGGTTTAGCGGCACTGAATTCAGCGAGTATAAATTTAATTCACGCCAAGTCGCAGTGCTGTGCACCTTGTTTTTACGCGGGCCGCAAACAGCCGGAGAGCTGAGAACCCGCACCAGCCGCTTGTGTGAGTTTAATGATGTGCAGCAAGCTGAAGCCACCTTGGAATCACTTATAGAGCATGCTGGCGGCCCCTATGTTGTCAAGTTGGAAAGAGAGCCGGGGCGACGGGAAAATCGCTACGCTCATTTGTTTTGTGGCGACGTAGCGGAGCAGGGCTTTGAACAGGCTCCCGTTTCGGAGCAGCGAGTGGCAGAGGCGCCAGCCGGTGGCAGTGATCTGGAGGAGCGTATTTGCATGCTGGAGCTGGTAGTAGAGGATCTGCAGTCTCAGATAGATGAATTAAAAACGCAAATACGCCAGGAGTCATGAGGTGGATACCAGCCTTGTAAAGCAAGAGTTACAGCAAATAAATAACTTGTATCAGATAGTGATGGAGTTTCTGGTTACATACAGTTTTCAGCTGGTAGGTGCGGTATTCGTATTGCTGATAGGTTTGTTCATTGCAGGCAAAATAGGGCGAGGCGTTCAGCGCCTGTGTGAGTCGAAAAATATCGACGTTACCCTGAGTCGTTTTATTGGCAGTACTGTGCGCATCATCCTGGTGATGATGGTGGCGATTATTGCGCTTGGAAAAATCGGCATTAGTGTGACGCCATTTGTTGCCGCTGTGGGCGCGCTTACCTTTGGTGTTAGCCTGGCTGCGCAGGGCTTGATATCCAATTATGGCGCTGGTGTAAATATTATTATAGGCAGGCCCTTTATTGTCGGCGACACCATAAACGTTTGCGGTGTGGGCGGGGTGGTAAAGGAGGTAACGTTGGGGTACACGCGTTTAATCAATGAGGATCAGGTAACCATCACCATTCCAAATAAACATATTATTGGTGAAATACTGCATAACTCCAAGGAAAAAACCATTGTCGAAAGTGAGGTTGGAGTGGCCTATGGCAGTGATATGGATACTGTGATCAATACCATTCGCAAAGCTATTGCCGAAACGGAGGGGCTTGGTGAAGAGTCAATTGCTCAGGTGGGAATAGAGGCCTTTGCCGACAGCAGTGTCAATATTGCTTATCGTTACTTAGTGGCAACGGATAAATTATATACGCTGAAATTTGCGGTAAATAAGAATATATTTAGCGCCCTGCAGCAAGCCGGTATCAGTATTCCCTTTCCGCAGCGAGAGCTTACCCTGCTTTAGTCGTCCTGATTTCGGTCTCGTCACCTCAGGCTTTGCTGCTTTGACACTGCCAGCAGTGTTCTCAAAGCTGGCTTCGTTGTCTTCGCCGCACTGCATGCAGCTCCAGCTGGGCAGCGGCTCACTGCTCATTAGTGGTGAGATAACTTCCAGCGCCCGGCTGTAGTCGGCCTCGTTCTCCAGCCACAACTCGGGCCAGGTATCGATGGCACTCAGTTCGCCAACCCCGCTGGAGAGCTGTTCATTTTTTAAAATCACAGCAATCCCGGCCTGTTCAAGCAGGTTTTGTGCGTTGCCGACCAGTAAGCTGTTCTCTGCGGTGTATACAAGTTTCATGATTGAACCCATGGTGGTGGGTGAATAACGAGTCTATCACCTGGCTTGCTTGCGTAAAAACTCAATAATGTCCAGTGATTCGTACATCCACTGTTGTGTTCCGTCAGCGAGGTCGATCCGAATCGCAGGTACCTGGGTCATGCCGCCTCCTTTATAAAGCTCCGCGCGTGCTTGATCGTTGGCGTTGAGATTAATTTGTTCAATACTGATGTCCATCTCTTCTAGCGCTCGATAGACCCTCCGGCAATAGCCGCAGGACGGGCGGTGATAGAGGGTGATTTGCTTTAGCAACTTGGGCATACGTGTCTCCAATAGGCTGTCGCGCAAACCATTATATCTATATGTGCTAATGCGTTAAACTGCCGCTTCAATTCCCTTAGAGATGATAAGTCTATGGCCCTCTATACCGACAGCAGTGCTGCTATTGATGATCGTATTCGTGACCTTATGGTGAAGATGAGCCTTGAAGAGAAGGTGGGGCAAATGATTCAGCTGGCTGCTTTTGGCGATGATTTTGACAGTTATGTCGAACGCTATAATCTGGGTTCCTACCTGCATGCGGTGGGAGATGAAGTCACGCGGCTTCAGGCGCTTAATAAGGAAAAGTCGCGATTGGGCATTCCACTTATTTTCGGTATCGACGCAATCCACGGCCACTGCTTGCAGAATGGCAGCACGGTTTTTCCGGTGCAACTGGCGATGGCTTGCACCTGGAATACTGAACTTGTGAGACGCATAGGGGAAATTACTGCCAATGAGGCCCGCTCTGATAATCTGCATTGGACTTTTTCTCCCGTGCTGTGCATGGGGCGAGACCCACGCTGGGGAAGAACCAGTGAAACCTTTGGCGAAGATACACTGTTGGTGACGGAGCTGGCTCACGCACTTACAGAAGGTTATCAAAACGCTGACTACCCTCTGGCTGCTTGTGCAAAACATTATGCTGCCTACGGCGATGCAGACGGCGGCAGGGATAGTGCGGATGTTCATGTGTCTGAAAGACAATTGCGCGAGGTGCTTTTGCCATCCTTTGAGAAGCAGGCGCGCTCTGGTTGCAAGAGCTTTATGGCCGCTTACCACGCGCTAAACGGTATTCCCTGCTCTGCCAACACCTGGTTGATGAATGATGTCTTGCGGGGAGAATGGCAGTATAAGGGCGTGGTTGTCACCGACTGGAACAATTGTGGTCAGATGCTGAGCTTGCAGAATGCTGCGTCGACCATGAAAGAAGCGGTTGAGCTTTGCCTGCGTGCCAGCAACGATATTTTTATGAGTACACCGGAGGTCTATCAATACACATTGGAGCTGGTGCGGGAGGGTAAGGTAACAGAACAACGTATCGATGAAAGTGTCGAACGCATACTGCGCTTAAAGTTCGAACTCGGGCTGTTCGATGACTATCAGGTACCGGATCGCAATGTGCTTTTATCGGATCCAAAACGTTGGAATTTCGCACTTGAGGCTGCCCAGCAATCACTGACACTGGTGAAAAACAATGGCGTACTTCCCCTGGATGATCAGCCGAAGCGAGTTTTACTGGTGGGTGATAATGCGGATAACCTCCTGAACCAATTGGGCGATTGGTCTTTTATCCCGGGCATGACAGCTTATGAAGACAAAAACAGTCACCGTGCAGAAACCATCACGCTGAAAAATGCCCTGCAAGGGTATTGTGAGCAAAACAAGTTTGCTTTCGAGTATCTTGGTGCCGATGTTTGTGGGCCGCTCTGTGAAACTATTGATGAAGAGAAACTGCAACAGGCGGCGTTGGCCGCCGATCTTATTATTTTTTGTGCCGGTGATGCTCTGAAACAATACGGAGAGTTTCACGACCGTGCCGATTTGCAATTAACCGGCAACCAGCAGCCGGTGTTCGATCTGTTACGAAGCTCCGGGAAAAAACTGATAAGTGTTTTAATGGCAAGCAAGCCCCACTGTGTTAACGAGGTGTTAGATAAATCGGATGCTGTGATAATCGCCTTTAACCCAGGGGCGAAAGGCGGCCTTGCGTTAACGCAACTGATGTTTGGCGAAATTAACCCCAGTGGACGTCTCCCCATTAGTTTTCCCCGTCATGTGGGCCAGTTGCCGGTGTATTACAATCAGGCACCGGGGTGGCATGCACCCCTCTCACTTCATTATTCCGGTAATGCTGAGTATGTCGATCTGCCGCAGTCGCCATTACTGGCGTTTGGCGAGGGCATGAGCTACAGCCGCATTGAGTATGGCGCAGCAAGCCTGTCCAAATCTCAGCTAGATGAAAATGGCTCGACAGTTATTGAATTGGCTGTGGAGAATTGCAGTGACATTGACGCAGTCGAAATCATCCAGCTTTATTGCAGCATGCGAATTTCTGGCGTGAGCAGCCCTGGTAAACGTTTGTTGCAGTATCAACGCGTGGCTTTGCCGGCGCACGCTACAGTGAATGTTCAGTTCCAGCTGCGCCGAGGGGATTTTGAAGTCCTCGACATCAACATGCAAAAAACCATGTACCAAGGAACTGTTATGCTGATGATCGGTTCAAGCAGCAAAGATGAGGACTTACAACAACTTGAGCTGCTTACCAGTTAAGCTTTTCTTGGAAGAAAGTTACAAGCTCTTCACTCATTGCTTTATGCTGTGGGCCAGTGGGGTGGCCATCGCACCTGTCACCCGGAAAATGGCTGGCTTCAAAAACATGGACTTGTTTGCTGCTCACTTGCGACTGTGTCATTGCAAGGTAACGGCGTAGTACAGTTTTTTGTGGACGTGAGGGATCTCCATCGTTAACGATGGAACCATCCGTAATGACTACTTGTGCTTGCGGGTAGTGTTCAAGAATCGTTTTTACAAAATTCACGTAGGCAGGCACGAAGTCCTGCTCTGCAGGCAGCTCTCCAATGCCCAGGCTAAAATCATTGGTGCCAAGAGACACAACAACCGCATCAGCCTCAAAACGCTTGTGATCCCACTGGGGGGCTCCAGGTTCAGGGATGGTTAGCTGGTAATAGTCCGGCCCGTTTAAATCTTTGGTGTTGCCATCCCAGCTGCGTATCAGCCCCCTGCCACCATAGCAAACCAGTTGTACTTCCGCGTCCAGCGCTTCTCCCGTAAGCCAGCCGTAAGACTGATGGGCGCTCCACGAGGTATTATCCTTATTGCAATCCTGCGTGCCGTCTCGGCCTGCGCCTTCGCCACAGGTTACAGAATCGCCGATAAAGAGAATCCGGCGTCTGGTGTTGGCGTTAAATGGTAATAACTCACCGCCTTCGAGCTCGAAATGTTCGATGTGTGCTGTTCCGTGCCACGTTTCGGAATTGTGAATCAATTCTATAATGCGTACTTCGGCGCTGCCCTGTAACAGCAAGCGGTAGTTTTGCGGGCTTGTTGAGAGGCGGATTAGCTGTGGCGCATTGTCGTCAACACGCAGTGCCATGTAGCTTTGCTGTCCTGTACTATAGGCCCTTACGTGAACGGACCTGGCGTTGGTTGTTAAGCGAAAACCTGCTCCGGGGTAGGACAGCGTGGCGCTTTGGTTTGGGTTAAAATGAACTCTTCCCAAAGTGTGGATATTTACGTCGTTTACTGGCGTTGTCATATCAGGGCTGCTCGGCTTTGTTGTGCAGGCAATAAGTGAGAATAGAATAAAAAGGTAGAGTTTTAGCATTTTTACTTCCTGCTGTAGCGGGCTGGTGATTGAAATGTTGCGCCGCCGCAATTGAGCCAATATATACTGCAACGCTCAAACTTGTGCGTCTGTGAGGAAATTTTTGTCTAACCACAGCTTTATATTCCTTAAATTCGTATTAGTTGAACTATATTTATGAAATAGTGCGGCTGAAGGGCCAGTTGCGAAAGTCTACTTGGGTGTTTCACTACTTGAAATAAGTAGATAAGCAATCGGGTAGAACTAGAGACCAAGCAAACAGGGTATTTGTGTGCCATCACAGCAGGTAGTTCTCAATCGAGAGGACGAATTAGCAAGGGAATCCGAGCGCGCCAAACGCAGAGCCAGCTTACAAACCTTCCTGGTTGTTGTTGTATTTGTCTCTATTGCTTTTCCGGCCCTTATCACTGGTGGCGTGCTTATTCGAGAGAACTATCAGCGCACCATCGAACACGACAGCAGGGCGGCGGCTGGAAGCTACGCGGACTTGTTACAGGCTGGCATGACCATGCCTTTGTGGAACGTAGCGCCATCTCTGGGTGAGCCTCTCCTGGACACGGTAAAAATTGATCCATCCGTGCTGCGCATTGTTGTGCAGGGGATCGATGGGGAAACGTTTCTGCGTTATGAGAAAGACTCCGATTTCGATAGGGATGAGAGCCTGGAGATCACCAGGGCTATTAACTTTGAAGGCGAACCCCTTGGTTCTGTCTCATTAATGTACAGTCTGAAAGCTGCACGTCAGCGTGCAGCAGCGGACTCTCAACTCTTATTGACCATTATTATTTTTCAGTTGATATTCTCCCTTGGTGTACTCAGTTACATACTGCGCCGTCGCGTGGTCCAGCCTTTGACTGCCCTGGAAAAGGCGGCCGACGGTATTGCCGGGGGTGACTTGAAAACCAACATCCCTGTGATGCAAAACGACGAGTTTGGTCGCTTGTCTTTACAGCTGGAAATCATGCGTGGTTCTTTGGAGGAGTCTTTCACCAATCTGGAGGACCGGGTCAAAGAGCGAACAGCTGAATTGGTAGATCTTAACAAAGAGCTTAAGGGGACACTGGACAAGCTGCAGCAGGCCCAAGGTAATCTGGTGCAAAGCGAAAAACTGGCTGCTCTTGGAGCGCTTGTTGCGGGAGTGGCTCATGAGCTCAATACACCACTAGGGAATGGCTTGACGGTGGCGTCATCACTTTACGACGCGACACGCCAAATTGAACGACAGTTTGCAGATGGCATCACCAGAGCCCACCTTGAGAATTACCTGAAAGACATGAATGAGGGCTCGCACCTGGTGGTTGCGAGCCTGGAAAGAGCTTCCGAGCTGGTGAGTGGTTTTAAGCAGGTGGCGGTTGACCGCACCAGTGCCCAGCGGCGTCAGTTCAGACTGGAAGAAATGCTGGCAGAGACAAAAATGACTCTCTCGCCCATGTTCAAACACACGCCTTACAAAATATTGCTCAGAGTACCTAACGATGTGATTATGGATAGCTACCCGGGGCCGCTGGGGCAGGTGATTACAAACTTGATGAACAATGCACTTATTCACGCCTTTGACGGTAGAAGTCATGGTGTGATTGAAATTTATGGCGAGAAGATAGAAGTGAACGACCAGCAGTGTATTCGTTTATGCGTCACCGATGATGGTCGAGGCATACCACTGGAAAATCAGACGAGAATATTCGACCCATTCTTCACGACCAAGCTGGGTGAGGGAGGTAACGGTTTGGGTATGCATATTGTTCACAATATAGTGACCGGTGTTTTGGGGGGAAGTATCAGCGTTAAATCAGAGCCTGATTCTGGTACAGAGTTTACAATAACGGTGCCGCTCATTGCGCCTGATACGAGCTCGGGTAAAGAAGAATTCCTTAGAGGCGATACGCTAAATGGATAAAGACTCCAACGAGAAACCAGAATTAATGCAGTTTCTGGATGATGACACTGCCATAAAAACCAGTGACTCACCTATCGTCCCTTCAAGTGTGTGGCGTATCCTCATTACGGACGACGAGCAGGATGTGCATACTGCCACCACTTTCGCCTTGCGTAATACCCGTATCCTCGGTCGCCCAATTGAATTTCTTCACGCAAAATCCGCTCGTGAAACAATAGCGATCCTTAAAAGCTACAAAGACATTGCCGTCATCATGCTGGATGTGGTGATGGAAACGCCCAACGCAGGCTTGGATCTGGTAGCGGTTATTCGCGAAGAATTAAAGGTAACCGATTCCCGCATTATTCTTCGTACGGGTCAGCCTAACCAGGCCCCGGAAATTGAAGTTATTCGTGACTACGATATCAATGACTACAAACTCAAGTCCGAATTAACCCAGAGCAAGCTTTATGCAGCTTTGACAACGGCAGTACGCTCCTACAAACAAATTCGAATGATTGAGGCCGGGAAGCAGGGGCTGAACATGATTGTAAGGTCAAGTTCAGACTTGTTAACCAAGGGGGGGCTTAATGCTTTTGCTCAAGGTGTAATTATACATTTATCCGGCCTTCTTAGTGTGCCGCCAGAGGGCTTGATTTGTGTTCGCCGGATCGATCGTCGACGTGAAAGTGAAGCGCACATTATTGCCGCTGCCGGGCATTATTGCTTGTTAATTGACCACCCTCTGTCTGACCTTGATGAAAGCCATGCTCGCAGTTTGCTTGAGGCCAGCCTGGATTCGCATACCAATGTTTACGATAAGTATGGGCTTGCCTTGTATCTCGGCAGCGATGCACGAGGGGATATGAGTTGCTATGTTTCCAGCAGTAACCAGCTGGATGAGATTGACCAAAGTTTGATTGAGTTGTTTTGTAACAATATTACTACGTTTGCCGACAACCTTACGCTACTGGAGCAGTTGAGAAATTACGCCTATACCGATGAACTGGTTGGCTTACCAAATCGCAATGCGCTGACCGAAGAAATCGACAAAGTAAGTGCACAAGGTGCCAGAGACAGTTACGTATTGGCCATGGCGGATATCGATAACTTTGCGGAAATCAATGCTTCGCTCGGCCAAAAATATGGCGACCTGTTATTGCAGTCCCTATCCAAGCGATTACGTTCCCGTTTTCCCGAGCCTTGCTTTGTCGCCAGAACAGCTGGTGACACCTTCGCAATCTTTGGTCCGAATACTCACTTAAAAGAAGAAAATGTGTTAGTGCCTTTTGCCACGCCGTTTGATCTTTCTGGAGAGGAGCAGATGATTTCTGTCACCGCCGGGTTTGTGCCTTTGAAGGATGTTGAGGGTGGTGCTTCGGAGGCCATTAAAGACGCGAGCATCGTGTTAAAGCTGGCAAAATCCAGTAGTCGTGGAGAGGTTATTCGCTTCGACCGTGCAATGATAAAAAACGCCAAAGAGCGCCTGGAACTGCTAAAAAACCTGCGAACGGCGTTTGATATGGAGCGGCTTCAGCTTCACTATCAGCCGAAGCTTTGCCTGGAAACCAACAAGGTGCTTGGGGTGGAAGCGTTGTTGCGTTGGCCAGTAGATGATGGCGATTTTGTGCCACCGGGAACCTTCATTCCGCTGGCAGAGCAATCGGGCTTGATTGTTCGCCTGGGTGAATGGATTTTGCGCACGGCAATGCTTGAATTGAATAATCTTATCTATCAGGGCTGGAAAGATATACATGTCAGTATCAATATGTCGGTAGCGCAATTGCAGCACCCGGCGATGATGCAGACCCTCAAGCGGGTGCTGGCGGAAACAAATGCGGATCCCTCGCTTATCGACCTGGAAGTAACGGAATCTGTTGCTATGGAAGATCTCACCAGCAACACTCTACTCAATGAGATTAAAGCGCTGGGCTTTCAGATCTCCCTCGATGATTTCGGCACAGGGTTTTCCTCTCTTAACTATTTACAGCAAATGCCCATCGACAGGCTGAAAATAGATCAGTCCTTTGTAAGAGAAGTAAAAGATAGTTCAGGAAACGAGATAGTTGAACTGATTGTGCACCTCGGGCGAAAACTGGGTAAAAAAGTTATTGCTGAAGGTGTGGAAACAGCCGTTCAGGTGGATTACTTGAAAAGCATTCAATGCGGTGAAGTGCAGGGTTTTTATTTCGCCCGTCCCATGAGTACCACTGATCTCTATGCCTGGTTAAAAAATCGCGGGTAAGGCGGGGCTATCTATTTTCCGGTTTACAAGCAGTTCAAATTTAACTTTTTGACCTGGTCGTCTTTGAGCAAGTTGATAAGCGTCTTCGCGGACGATACACCCTATTTTGGGGTAACCCCCTATTGTTTGCCTGTCGTTCAGTAGCACAATTGGCTGCCCATCGGGGGGTATTTGTATCGCGCCGTAGGCAATTCCCTCTGAAACTATTCCTCCGTATTTCCAGTCGAGGGGCTGCCCTTTCAATCGGTAGCCCATGCGATTGCATTGCGGGCTGAGTTCATATATCGAATTAAAAAAAAGCGATTTACAGCTATCACTAAAAAGCTGGTACTGGTAAGAAGGGTGGACCCGCAGCACCAAGTCCTTCTGATAGTCTGGAATACTGTTCCAGTGGGCTGATTGTTTGAGTGTTTTGCTGGCGTCTTCCACCAAGGGGTAAGCCAGCTTTGTGCCTGCAGCCAGAGCTTTAATACTTCCGTCCATGCTCATGCTAGAACGGCTGCTAAAATGATGTTCTGTCAGTATGCCACCTTTAACTGCGAGGTAAAAACGCAAACCCCTTTGAGCAATGGGGATGCGCAGAATATCCCCCGGGTAAATATCATAGCTTCCCCAGGGCAGCAGCTGCTTTGCACCGACAGTAGCGTTCGATAGCGCTCCGCAAAGCGCGATACGCGTTGTGTGGTTAAAAACAATTTCACAAGGCCCAAGGGTTATTTCCAGGCAAGCAGCGCCGCGAGGGTTGTCGAGTAAGTGGTTGGCCCAGTTATAGGCGTACAGGTCGGCTGCACCGCCACTGTTCAGCCCAAGGTGCTGGCAGTTTTTACGCCCCAGGTCCTGGACGGTACAAAGCGGTCCCGGTTTATTTATTTGCAGGTATGCACTGTTTTTTTCTTCTTGCATGGTTTGCTAGTGGCTGTTTTTCTGTACTATTAACCCGGCAATTAAATAGATGATCCTATTAACTTAACAATAACTATTGCCAAGTCAATAAGGACTCAAAGCTTTGCTTGTCGATAGGTGAAAAGCTTACTTTATCACCCACTTTAAACATCCGGGCATGTTTGTCTGGGGATGAGGATAAAAAATCCGGAGACAAGTTTAGGGGGCAGCGGCCAATAATATTCCAGCCGCCTGGTGAGCTGCGCGGGTAAATGCCGGTAATATTTTCGGCGATACCCACGCTGCCTGCAGCGACCTTCGTCCGCGGTGTGGCAATGCGCGGCAGTGCAATTCGCTTATCAAGCTCTCCAAGGTAGGCAAAACCCGGTAAAAAGCCTACCGCAAAAACATGGTAAAGCTTCTCGCTGTGGAGTCTTACTAATTGCTCTAGCTTGATTTCACAGGTGCGCAGAATGTTTTCCAGGTCTGGCGCTACTGCCGGGTGGTAATAAACGGGTATAAAGTGATGGGTTTGCTCATTGTTATTGATGTCATCTTCACTGTGTCTTGCTAAAAACGTTTCAATGTTCTTGGGGGGAGGGTGTTGTTCAAGAAATTCCAGCATCAGGGTTGTGCTGGCAGGAATCGCATTTATTAGTTGCGTTTGAAACTCCTGGTTTAACGCAGACCAGCATCGGCTGATTTTCACACTTAAGGTTTCGCTGGGCTTGTTGGCAAAGGTAATAATCAGTGTGTTTTCGTTAATGGCTTCAACGACAGGGAAAGGCATGGCTTAGTCGGTTTGCAGTTTTTCGCTGATGGCATAAATCGCCTCAATAGCCAAAGGTGAGTCGCCATGAACGCAAAGTGTATCCACTTCGATCTCCAGCCATTTTCCATGCTCGCTGTACACGCCTTTTCTGAAACACAGGTTTTCAGCTTGCTTGACGATATCATCCAGCTTATCAATCATTGCGTCGGTTTGCGAACGAGGCACTAGAAAACCATCGTCGGTATAGCGTCTGTCCGCAAAGCCTTCAAACATTAGATAGTGGTCATAACGTTGAGCGAGGAAAAAATTGTCGTGGTTGTCCAGGTTACCCTGAACCATCAGTGGGATAGAGGCGTTATGCTCAGAACAGGCTTCCAGCACGGTATTGAAAATCGCTTCATCCTTCAGGAGTTCGTTGTAAAGAGCGCCGTGGGGTTTGATGTAATGAATTCGTGTTCCCTGTTGTTCACAAACGTCCTGTAACTCTCCAATCTGCTCCAGCAAGCTTTGCTTCAGTTGCTCCGGGCTGAGCGACATTGACACTCTACCCATATTCTCCCTGTCAGGGTAACCGGGATGTGCGCCGATTTCTACGCCGTAGTTTAGCGCCAGTGACACGCAGCGTTGCATGGATTTAGTGTCGCCTGCATGTCCACCACAGGCGATATTGGCCATGTGGATATGGGGCATGATCTGAGCATCGGCCTGATCAAAGCCTTCTCCCAGGTCACAGTTCAGTTTCATGGTTACAGGCTGAGTAAAATGAGCAGCCAGCCACCGCCGGCCATGATTAAAGAGGAGCGTGCTTTTTCCCAGCTAAAGCAACCATAAAGATAGGATAGCGGTGGCAGGAAGAGCGTTGCAAGCCCCCAGGAGTAGTCGTCTTTAAATGAGACAACAAGCAGGTTTATCCAGCTTGCCAGTAACAGAACGAGGCCGAACATGAGCATAGTTGACGAAATGGCGTCCATCGAAAGTACCTGTTCAAATATGTGTTTTCTTGACAATTTAGCCAGTCTAACAGATGGTCCGCGATTTTAAAGCTCCAGTAGAAAGGTAACTGGCCCATCGTTGAGCAGGCTTACTTTCATGTCCGCTGCGAACCTGCCTGTTTCGACCGGTGAGTGCTCGGCTTGGAGTAACTCAAGAAAACGGTGAAACAGTCCTTCGGCATCGGCGGGTGGGGCCGCGCAGGAGAAGCTGGGGCGCAGGCCTTTATCAGTATCGGCTGCCAGCGTGAATTGCGATATTGCCAGTAAGCCTCCACCAGTGTCTTTCAGGCTCAGGTTCATCTTCCCCGTGGAATCCGGGAAAATGCGATAGCAGAGCAGTTTGTTGCACATACGTCGGAGAATAGCTTCGTTGTCGTGTTTTTCGACGCCGATTAGTGCAAGTATGCCGGCTTCTATTGCGCCAGCTTGCTTGCCCTCTATGACGACTTCAGCATGGCTGACGCGCTGAATTAATACTTTCATTTTGTACCCTCATATTCAGGGGAGAGCATATCAGAAGACTTGGGAGCGAATAAAAATGCCGAGGAGAAAACTCCTCGGCTAGCCCCTACTTGTGTAAGAGGTTGCAAAAAAAAAGTGTCACGCAGCAAAATCAGCGTGCTTGAGTAGGTATATTCGTCAATAGCTGGAAAGTTGAATAAAACTTGAGCAACTCCCTTGCACCAGAATTAAAGGCCGCGCATGATAACGCTAACATTATGATATATCAATCGCTTGTCTTAACGCTGTTAAAAAGTGTTAAGTGGCATGTTTGTTCGCAGAGCGAATAATGGTAGGTACGTTACAATTTAATGCCGGATTAACAGCTGCCGGGGGAGCACCGGCGTGAACCAGAGGTCCATGACGGTTAATAGTTTGTTTAAAACCCATGTGATTCATATACTAAAGCTTGCAGGGGGTGACGTGTTAAGGCAGGAATGTTGGTGTTAGAGGTCTTGAAAGTCTGGTTCGCTAAACGGCGCTGTATAACAATCAGCATGGCATTTTTGGCTTTTGCTGGGTGTGCCCATGCGGAGGCGGATGATGGGGAGGTGTGTACCGCTTTATCACCCGGTTGTATTGCTGTGGGTGAGTGGCAGGTGACGCTCGGTTTGGGGTTGGGTTTGAGAAGCAACCCTTTAATAGACGGGGAAGACATTCCCCTGTTCATTCTTCCCGAAATTCAATATTACGGCGAACGTTTTTTCTTTGATACTTACACAGGAGGTTTTACTTTTTTTGACAGTGGCTCACACATGCTCAACGGCGTAGTTACTATTGGTTTTGATCAAATCTATTTTAAAACCCACAGTATTGGCAACATTGTCATTGAGTCCGGCCCGTTTTCGGTACAATCAGAGAATGCATCAGATGCAGCTGACGCCTATGTTGCCAATTCAGAATTGCAGCCAACACCCGCGCCGCAGGCGCCCGCTGTTGACCTGGAGCAGTTGCACGATCGCAACACCGCTGGCCTTGCGGGCCTGGAATATGGATACTACAGCAGGCACTGGGACATTAGTCTGCAGTTATTGCAGGATTTCACAAGTGTTCACCGGGGGCGGGAAGCAAGAGCGGGCATATCCCGGTATCTGAAAATAAATAAAGAATACTTCGAGCTAGCAGGCGGTTTTAGCTGGCAAAGTGCGGATCTGTTGAGCTATTACTACGGAATTGAACAAACGGAAGTGCAAAATGCTGATTCGGCGTATAGCCCTTCCGACGGGATCTCACCCTTTATGAGAGTTGACTGGCGCAGGAAGATAAGTGGTAACTGGTCCTGGCAGGCTACGGTTCACTATCGCTGGTTATCTGCAGAAATTCGTCATAGTCCTCTGGTTGGCGAGAATGATGTACTCACTTTTTATATGGGAGGGGTGTACCATTTTTAGTCGCGGGTCTATAAAGGCGTTCATAGACAGCACTTGCGAGCCTCTTCAGCGTGCGATAGTGCACCGGCCTGGTGTGACGCGGTTTTCAGCTATTTCGTCACCCTGCGTCGCGCCGACTTGCAGGCACTCTCTGCTGGAAAGCTGCGGATTGCCGCCCAGCCCATCGGCGTTGCAGGTATTGATGAATAGAACACCCGAAAGCCGGAAGCGCCAACGCACTCCGTTTTTTTCTCTGCTGGCAACTGTTCTGTTGGTGCTGATCGCTAGCTTGCATACTGAGGCTAAAGAGCGGAAAAGTGCCGTTGAGGTGCAAATGCGGGTTAAACCGCGTATTTGTATTCTGTCTTCCGATTCAGAGCGGTGTGAAGAATTTCTGCACATTCACTGGAAAGCGGGCTTGCATCGTTCTATTTGCCTGTTCGAGCAGGCGGCTGAAGAACCCATTCAGTGTTGGCATAACTCAAGCGAAGGCAGTGCCAAACTTGCCGTTGAAACAAACGAATCTATGTTTTTTGAATTGCGGGAATCCAATAACACGTTAAGCTTATTGGCAACTGCAGAATTTAAAGTCGTGCACGATAATAAAAAATATCGCCGCAGTCGAAGAAACCCCTGGAGCTTTTTCTGATGAGCTTAGTGCTACTTGCTGAAGATGACCGACGTTTGGCTGAGTTGGTAAAAGACTACCTTGAAAGCCATGGTTTTCAGGTTGTTGTGGAAGAGGTGGGGCACACAGTTCCCAGAGCTGTGCAATCTCTCAGCCCTGACATTTGCATTCTTGATGTTAATTTACCGGGCAAAGATGGCCTGACGATCTGTAAAGAGATACGACCGCGTTTCGACGGGCCAATTCTTATACTTACCGCTCGTGATTCGGATGTGGATCAGGTATCCGGCCTTGAGTACGGTGCAGATGATTACGTTATAAAACCAGCAGAACCAAGAGTGCTGTTGGCAAGAATCCGTGCCCTGCTTCGGCGCTATCAGCAGCCAGAGGAAAAGGAACAGTCAGAAATACACTTCGGTTCACTGAGCGTATATGTTGCGTCGCGCGAGGTTAAGCTTAATGGCGAACCGGTGGCGCTATCCAGTCATGAGTTTGACATGCTGCTGACCTTTGCCAAGCAACCGGGAAAAGTACTCAGCCGGGAGTACCTGTTTAATATTATTTATGGCCGACCCTACGATGGCATGGATAGAACCATTGATGTTCGTGTGTCTCAGTTGCGCAAAAAACTTGGTGACCACAGTGATGATCCGACTCGTCTGAAAACTGTTTGGGGACGGGGTTATCTTTTTGTTGCAGATGCCTGGTAAAACTATCAGATGAACCGCGCTTTTGCTTCGCTTTACTTGTTAATTGTTGTCTCCATTGTCGGGGTTGGCTGGGGCATAGATAAGTTGTGGCAGACTTTCTACTCTGAGCCCGAGGCGCAAAGTTATATTGGCAACCTGTTCAGCCTGCTGGAATCAGAACTCGAAGGAATGCCGCCAAAACAATATGGCGCAAAGGTAAACGATTTTTCCCTGCGAGCGCAGTTAAAGCTTGAGTTACTCAAAGCTGAAGAGTTTGCTGACAGTGGCCTGGGGAAAAAGATACTGCAGGGTGAAATTGTCTCTGTGAATGAGGAACCCAAAGCACAGGTGAGTTACAAGCGCCTGGGAGACTCAGATTTTATCATCAGTATTCACCAGAACGATCTGGGTAAAGAAAGTGCGTTTTTTTATCAGGGCTTGCTGGCGTTTTTTTACCTTTCCATCGCATTGGTGATTTACTTCTGGGTATGGCCTCTCTCACGTGATCTGCGCCACCTGGAAGCACAGACAAAACGGCTGGGCATTGACGGGGTGCCCTCCAAGGTGGACATTGGGCCTCACTCCGCGATTTACGCTCTCGCGCAGTCCTACAACCGCATGTCTGAACGCATCCGTGAGCTGATATCCACCCACAAGGAGATGACCTACGCCGTTTCTCATGAGCTCAGAACACCGCTGGCGCGCATGAAATTCGCCTTGGAGATGGCTGCCGATATTGAGGACAAGGACGTGCAGTCCCGTAAGCTTGGCAGTATTCGCAAGGATGTAGGCGAGATGGAAGGCTTGATTAACGAGTTATTAACTTACGCCGGTTTTGAACAGGGGGTAACCAAACTCAACCTGAAGCCTGGCGATCTGGGCGCTTTGGTTAAAAACGTTGTTAAGAACTGCAAAAACGAAGTAGTCTCTCTAAAGCACTCTCTGGTGGACCGTATTGGCGATGAGCAGGTGTTTTGTGAGTGGTATCTAATAGAGCGTGCTCTGCATAATCTGGTATCCAATGCACAACGCTATTCCAGTTCCAAGGTGAGGGTCATCCTCGATAAAGACGACAAAGATTACATCGTTGTTGTTGAAGATGATGGCCCGGGTGTGCCAAGGGAAGATCGCTCAAGGATTTTCAACTCCTTTGTTCGATTACGTCAGAATACAAATTTTGAAAAAAGTGGATTCGGCTTGGGGCTGTCCATCGTCAACCGCATTATGCAATGGCACAACGGCAGTGCTTCTGCCCATGAATCTGAGTGGGGGGGCGCGCGTTTTGAGCTGCGTTGGCCTCAGCCGTTTAAATTGGACTAGCTACTTTGATCGCCTTCACCTGAAAGGCGCCTTGCCATTTCTTCAGTGGCTTTTACCAAGGCGTCAATAATGCTCGGTTCGCGGGCTGCGTGGCCTGCGTCGCGAATGATATTAAGCTCGGCTTCCTGCCATCTTTCATAAAGCGCGTGGGCGTTATCCAGAGGACAAACGATATCGTAGCGCCCGTGGACGATAATTGCCGGTATGTTTTCAATTCGCGTCATATTGTCCAAAATCTGGTTGGATTTTATAAAGGCTTTGTTGATGAAGTAATGTGCCTCAATACGCGCAAGCGACATGGCCAGATGAGGGTCAGCAAAGGCGTTTACCACATCGGGGTTTGGCCGTAAGGTTGCGCAGCGGCCTTCCCACAGTGACCAGGCCTTTGCCGCGGACATTTTTGCAATCTCGTTGCTGCTGGTGAGCCTTTGGTAGTAGGCCGAGAGCAGGTCGCCGCGTTCTTCTTCTGGTATGGGGTGCACAAACTCCTGCCAGTAATCGGGGAATATTCGCTCAGCGCCGGACTGATAGAACCAGTGCAGGTCTTCATCGCGACAAAGAAAAATTCCCCTGAGAACCATTCCCAAGACTTTGTCAGGGTAGGATTGTGCGTACAGAAGGCTCAGGGTTGAACCCCAGGAGCCGCCAAAAAGAACCCACTTGTCCACCTCAAGGTGCTGCCGAATGGCTTCGATATCTTCAATCAGGTGCTGGGTGGTGTTGTTCTCCAGTTCGGCATGAGGGCTGGAGCGACCAGCCCCGCGTTGATCAAACAGGATAATGCGGTATTTTTCCGGGTCGAAAAAGCGACGGTCCTGCCTGCTGCAGCCTGCGCCTGGTCCACCGTGGATGAACAGCACCGGTATCCCGTCGGGAACACCACTTTCTTCCACGTACAGCGTGTGAATATCGTCTACCGCCAAATCATGTCTGGCGTAAGGTTTTATTTCCGGAAAAAGAATCTGCATAACTGCCCCTGTTGTTTATATCCTTCTTCAACCCCATCATTCTAGTCTAATTCTTCTACGAGCAGTGATCATTAAGCTTATGTACACGCAAAAACGCTGTCCCTGGTGTGGCGACGATCCAATTTATGTTGAATATCACGACAACGAGTGGGGGGTACCCGTATGGGACAGCCAGCAGCTGTTTGAGAAACTGATCCTTGATGGCGCGCAGGCGGGGCTCTCTTGGATTACCATTTTGAAAAAGCGCGAGGGTTATCGCAAGGCATTTGATAATTTCGACCCCCAACGTATGGCGCGTTTCACGGACAACAAGATCGACAGGTTAATGCAAGACAGCTCCATCGTGCGTAACCGCCTGAAGCTAAACAGCGCCCGCCAGAATGCGCAGGCCTATCTAAAGCTTATGGAGGGCTCGCAGAGCTTTTCGGCATTTCTATGGCAATTTGTTGATGGCGAGCCAAAGCAGAACAAGTGGCGCAGTATGAAAAGCGTACCTGCCATCACCCCGGAAGCGGAAGCAATGAGCAAAGCATTAAAAGGCGCGGGTTTTAACTTTGTTGGGCCTACTATTGTGTATGCCTTTATGCAGGCGGTAGGCATGGTGAATGACCACTTGCTCAGCTGCCACCGCCATGCCGAATGCGCTGCGATGAACTAGGGCCTGTTAACACTAATTTAATTACCTCCGCCTGAGCCCATTTTTTTGTCCAACAAGGCAGAAGGAGCGTGATTTGGTTGTTCCAAATAAGCGACTGATAACGTACTTGGGCGAAAAAATGGCCAGGCCCTTCGGGTTGCGGCTGAAAACGCGCCACTCGTTGTTGCTCATCGTTTATTTAGAATGACTAAACTGCTCTTTTCGCGCCTAGATTGGCGCGTTTTCAGCCACAACAGTGGCAATTAAATTAGTGTTAACAGGCCCTAGCTTATTGCGCTACTTTTTCAGCTTCGGGTTTGATCAAGCGACCAAACACAATGCCCACTTCAAACAGCAGCCACATGGGCAAGGCCAGCATAGCCTGAGAAATGATATCGGGTGGTGTGAGCAGCATGCCAATCACAAAGCAGCCAACGACTACGTAGGGTCGCTTTTGTGCAAGCTGCTTGGGTGACAGCACACCAGCGGAAATCAGCAATACCGTCGCCACTGGAATTTCGAAGGCAGCACCAAAGGCAAAAAACAGCTTAATAACAAAGGCCTGGTATTTGGAGATATCGGTCATTACCGCGACGCTCTCGGGTCCTATCACCGTAAAAAAACCAAAAACCAGAGGAAAAACCACGTAGTAGGCAAAGGCCATTCCAGCGTAAAAGAGCACTACGCTGGAGGCGAACAGAGGCAGCGCAATTTTCTTTTCCTTGAGGTAAAGAGCTGGCGCAATAAAAGCCCATATCTGGTAAAAAATAAAGGGAATACAAATAAACACCGAGGTAAACAAAGTTAACTTGAAAGGTGTTAGAAAAGGGGAGGCGACCTCTGTTGCTATCATGTGGCTGCCTTCTGGCAGTAGAGATTGCAAGGGCTGTGCAACAAACTCGTATATATTGTTGGCAAAGCTTACCAGCGATAAAAATACTACCAGCACAGCCAGAAAGCAGCGTAGCAAGCGTGAGCGCAGCTCGATAAGATGCTGCACCATGGGTTGTTCTTCGAGGTTTTCCTTCTGATCTGCGTCGCTCATTACTTAGGGCTGTTTTGTCTCATTTGGAGTATCTGGAGCTTGCGCTGCTTGCTCTGCAGTTTCAGGAGCTATTGATTGTTCGGTTTCGGCTGGTTGATCTTTGTTAGCCGTATCTTCATCGCCTCCGAACACGCCAGTGTAATTGCCACTGTTAATTTGCTGGCGCATTTCCTCCTGTTTTGACTTCGCCTCTCTCAGGGACGCCATGATTTGTTCGTTGTGAATTTCGCGGCGTATCTCATCTGCGCCAATTTGTTTTTCGAACTCGATGCGCGCATTGGTGATGCTTCGCTTGATCCCGCTAAACCAGATTGCACAGGTTTTTATTGTACTGGGCAGGCGTTCCGGGCCAATCACTAGCAAGCCAATGACCGCAATCAGCATCAGTTCCAGAAAGCCCATATCAAACATAACTAAGTTTTCCCGGTGGAATTACTGCTTGCTTTCGGTTTTTTCTTTGGTGTCTGCGGTGTCGTTTTCCACTACTTCAGCGTCTTCTGCCTCCACTTTTTTATTTTCAGCTTCATTTGCCTTTTCCTCGTCGGTCATGGCTTTTTTAAAGCCTTTGATGGCTCCGCCCAGATCACCACCGAGGCCGCGAAGGCGCTTGGTGCCAAACAAGAGGAGAACGATTACCAGGATAATTAACAGTTGCCAAATACTAATTCCGCCTAAACCCATGTGTCTGTACCTGCTGAAATATTACGATTTTTGTCGGTTTGCCTTCTCAACCAGACCAGAGAGGTCGAAGCGCCGAGCCAGTTCCTGCAATACGGCTTCGCTGTCGGCACCCAGGTGAGAAAGCATGACCATGGAATGAAACCACAGATCAGCGGTCTCGTAAATCAACTGTGTTCTGGTGTCATCATCGTGCACATCTTTTGCCGCGAGAATAGTCTCGGTACACTCTTCACCGACCTTTTCAAGGATCTTGTTTAAACCTTTGTGATGGAGCTTTGCCACGTATGATGACTCGGGCTTGCCCTCCGCCTTGCGTTGGGCAAGCACATTGTCCAGTGCTTCTAATACTTCGCTCATTTATAAATCTCTTCAGGATTGCGTAATACTGATGCGTTTTCCGCCCATTGTTGTTGTTCCAGGCTCCGGTAGAAGCAGGAGCGGCGACCGGTGTGGCAAGCAATGCCTCCAACTTGTTCAACCCTCAGCAGAATTGCATCGCCATCACAGTCCAGCTGAATGGCCTTGACTTTTTGTGTGTGCCCGGAACTTTCGCCCTTTCGCCAGAGCTTCTTGCGGGAGCGAGACCAGTATATCGCAATGCCTTCGTTCTCCGTGAGTTCCAGAGATTCACGGTTCATCCAGGCCATCATCAGAACCTCACCGGTTTCGTTATCTTGAGCGATGGCGGCGACCAGGCCATCCTGGTTCCACTTAATGTCGTCTAGGTAGTTACTCATATCTTGGCCTGATTATATGAAGCAAGTTGCAGGATACCGGATAAGGGGTGCAAGCTTGGCAAAGTCTGCTATTCCGTCTCATCCAGATCAAAAGGTGTCGTCAAAGCTTCCCCGTCCTCCTGCTGCAACAACAGCTCTACCTTCTGTTCGGCCTCTTGCAGGGCTGTCTGGCAGTTACGGGTGAGCTTGATGCCTTTTTCGAAGGTTTTCAGAGAGTCCTCCAGGCTGAGTTCGCCACTTTCCAGCTGTGCCACCAGCTGTTCCAGTTCTTGCAGGGATTTTTCAAAGTTCGGGGGTTTACTTGCCACACGGCTCTCCTCTATTCAGGCGCGAAACATACCTGAGCCGATCTGGAGGGTCAATCGCTGCGCGGCAAAAGTGGCGACTTTAGGCTGGTCGCCTGTTCCGGTTCAAACTTCACTTTTCTACGCTCCCGCCGATATATACCCATACGCAAGGGGATGAGGGGCATTTTTATGTCTATCCTTAGGTAAGTACTTAACACGTGATCAGACACTGAGCTAGAGGGCTTTTTGTGGATTTAGCAACGATTGTGGGCTTGATTGGTGCACTGGCACTGATTGTGATTTCCATGCTTATGAGCGGCGAACTGGGGATGTTCGTCAACGGGCCTTCGCTGGTGATTGTGGTAGGGGGCACTATCTTTGCCGTGATGGCGAAATATGGGCTGGGGCAATTCCTTGGGGCAATAAAAGTGGCCGGAAAGAGCTTTTCGGTAAAGCTACCAGACCCCAATGAGCTGATCGATGAGATTGTTGCCCTGGCCGACGAAGCACGTAAAGGCGGCTTGCTTTCCCTTGAGGGAAAAGAAGTGAGCAGTGATTTTTTGCAGCGTGGCATTCAGTTGCTGGTGGACGGGCACGACCCTGATGTGGTGAAAACGCTGCTATCTATCGATAAAAACAAAGCCACTGAGCGCCATGATATTGGCTCCTCTATTTTTTCTGCTATGGCTGAAGTGGCTCCTTCAATGGGGATGATCGGTACCTTGATAGGCCTTGTGGCAATGCTGGCGAATATGGATGATCCGAAGGCCATTGGCCCGGCGATGGCGGTAGCGCTGTTGACAACGCTATATGGCGCGATCATAGCAAATGCCATGTGTGCTCCCATTTCTGACAAGCTCAAGCTGCGAGCAGGTGAGGAAGCCATGATCAAGAGCCTGGTGATTGACGCGCTGCTGGCCATCCAGGGTGGACAGAACCCGAGGGTGATCGATTCCATGTTGCGCAACTACCTGCCAGAAGGCAAACGCGTGGCTGAAGCAGAGTAAGTTCAAGCATGAGTGACGAAGACGAAGAAGGCTGTAAATGCGAACCCGGTTTACCTGCGTGGATGGGGACCTTTGCGGATCTAATGTCGCTGCTGATGTGTTTCTTTGTGTTGCTGCTCTCATTCTCCGAAATGGATGCCATGAAGTTCAAACGCCTTGCTGGTTCCATGGCCCAGGCTTTTGGCGTTCAGAATATACTCAATGTCACCGATATTCCCAAAGGTACCAGTATCATTGCCCAGGAATTCAGTCCAGGTAGGCCTGAACCAACACCCCTCAACGAGATCTGGCAGAAAACCCAGGATATTACTGAGATGTCCCTTGAGCAGTACTGCGTTGAGGAGTACGACATCGAACAGGGGGATGAAGGCTACGATGCTGGGGTCAAGTTGCGCGTTAAGCAGCAGCTTGAAGAGCTGCTGAAACAGACTGAAGATGACGCATACGAGCTGGCCGGGGCCCTGCACGAACAAATCGCTGCCGGCCAGGTAGAAATTGAAACGCGTGGTCGACTGATCATTATTCGCATACGGGAAAAAGGTTCATTTATCTCAGGCTCCGCTGAAATGTCTCCCTCCTATAAGGACGTTATGCGCGAGGTGCGTTCCGTGCTTGCGTTAAAAAAAGGCAAGATAGAGGTGCAGGGCCATACGGATGATATCCCCATCAAAACCAGCCGCTTTCGCTCCAACTGGGAGCTATCCTCCTCTCGGGCTGTGTCTGTCGCTCATGAATTGATGATGGATGGCGATATCCCTGAAAGGCGGTTCGAAGTAGCGGGCTTTTCGGACACTGTTCCTCTGGCGCCGAACAACTCGCCGGAAAACCGGGCTCGAAACAGGCGCGTGGAAATCCTTGTTAAGCAGGGCCTGGAAGATGAATTAGCAGAAGAAGACCTTAAAATGCTAAAAGAAGACAAAGAGGGAGAGGATATCCTCCGCGAACTTGATATTGCACCTGAATACCTGTTTGACCTTGAACCCGAAGAGATTTTCTGATGAATGAAGAGCGACGTCGCTACTTTCGTATTAATGAGACTGTGGGAGTTGGCTACCAGGCAATGGGCCATGAGCACAGCCCTGAAAACCTGGCCGACTCGAAAGCAAGGATGGCAGATATCCTGGATATTATTGAGGAGCAGGATGAGAAAATTGAGCACCTGCTGCTGGACTTAGAGGCAGACCAGCCGAAAATTGTTGAACTGATATCCTTGTTTAACCAAAAGCTGGAGCGAGTGGTTAGCCATTTGTTGCTGGACAGCCAGTTGATAGGTCGAATCGCTCGTAAGATGAAAGAGGTGAATATCTCGGCTTGTGGCATCGCGTTCATTAGTGATGAAGATGTCGATGTTGGAACCAGTTTGCAGCTGGAGCTGTCGCTCTACCCCGGCGATCAGACAATTGAGACACATGCCCGGGTTGTCTCCTGTGAGCAGGAAGAAGAGGGCTACTACTGGCGGCTGGACTTCTTTGGCATGTCCAAGGCGGATCAGGAGACCTTGATTCAGCACATTGTGCGGTCGCAGGGCGTTCAGCTGAAGAACAAATAGTAGAAGATACTGGTACTTTCGGTTGGATCTTGTCCAGCTTTGTAGGAAATGTCTCACAATAAAAAGCGACATCTGCCTCTGGTCCTACAATCTGTTAAGCGTAGAATAGCTGCATGTCAGGGAAGCATGCATAGGGACTTGCGGCAGGGATCAGGAAGGAACTACGCCACTTACCGCCTAATGGAACCCGGGCACATCCTGTGAGTTCGCCGCGACTGGAAACGTCGCGGCGTTTTACGTTCTGGGCTTCTCAATATCGCCACCTCTATTTTTGATTGCACAAGGGTCTTCTCAGTTTAGAAAGCTCTCCAATTTTTGCCAAATGAGCTAATTGGGCCATCAGTTTTCCTAAAAATGTCATATTCCAATGCCAGTATTTAACTAGCGATTTTAATATTCGAGATCACTGCTGTCCCACAAAGCATGAAAACATGGATTCGGTGTTTGTTACTGCGACCTTCACCAGCATCGCGCCATGGAAGGCGCTTATTAGGGCAACGCAGGAGCAGTTGCCGAGGGATGCTGGTGTAGAGCCTACAGGGAGGTACTTGCAGCGTGTCGCAGTGGCAAATACCGGATTCATGTCTGCACCAAAGCTAGCAATCTCCAAGCACTTTTAAAATCGAGAGTTTCGACCTGGCGACGCAGTAGGTTGATGGGACAGCAATGATTCGAGATTTATTAAATGCATCAAGCTCCATCACTTGACACACAGCTTACTTGGGGTACTATCTGAATAAGTGTTCGCTTTTATGCAACACTGTTGCTAGTGAAAAATTGCTAACTGAAAACCGACCGTTGTTGAAAGGAAAGAGGAGAAGCATCTTCAAGTACTTAAGCAGACATGTGGCAGCTAGCCCTGAAGGTTATGCTCACACAAACTACCACCAGTCATCACACTGGGTGACTCAAAGGCTTCGTCACCTTCGCGATTCTCACCACGCCCGAATTCAAAAACCCCGCCCAGTTCTGCTTGGCGGGGTTTTTCGTTATGGGGGGCGTGCTGAACCCAGCGTGATCCGGTATAACCGCAAGTGGTGTTAGTAAACCTTAATTATTAATCGTTAAGGTTTTATCGGGTGATCTAATCATTACCTGGAGCTTGTGTGATTGCGCCGTCATGAGCCAGAGGTTCATGAGAGCTCTTAACATCAAGGCTTTTCATAAAGCCGCTGGATTGTAAGGGCGACGACCAAATAGATCTGGATGGTCTATTCGATCGCTGGGTTAATAGTGTGCCACCGTAAAATTATTTCGCGCAGCGTTGGCGGGGATGCGCTTGCTGTACGAAATTATTACTGTCCTGGTTGTCTCTCGGGGCGTGCTCTTGGCATCAATAAATAAGTGGAAAGAAAAGAGATGGAAGCACGAATACTTAGGTTAAATATGGCGGGCCAGCCGATTGAGTGGATAAGCTGGAAAGAAACCACCTGTTTGTATTCTCGTGGTTTAATCGGCTGGACACTTGGCGGTGAAGTTAAAAAAGCACGCGGGGGGTATTCCAGGCTTACTGGCCTGCAGACGGTTTTGTCTTTGCCCGCAATAATTGCTTGCGAAGGGGAGAAGCTTGCGCCTATGCGCCTAAATCCGCCACTCACTAATCCCGCACTATTTTATCGCGATAAATGTCAGTGTATGTATTGCGGCTTGTACTTTGCTTTTGGTGATTTATCCCGGGATCACGTGCACCCCAGCAGCAGGGGGGGTGCAGATAAGTGGGAAAATGTTGTCGCCGCTTGCAAACGCTGCAATCAGCGTAAAGGGGATTCACTGCTGAGCGAAATTACTATGGAACTACTTGCTTTGCCCTACCGGCCAAACCCTGCTGAGTATCTGGCTTTAATAAACAGCGAACGAATTCGTGGTGATCAAATGGAGTACCTTCGCCCGCAGTTTTCGCGATACATGCCTAATAGCAAGCGATGTGCATAAAACGCTTAATCGCGTGATGTGCACTGGCTTAAATCCACGTTCTTCAGTTGTGGAACGAAGTTACACGGGCCCTGTCGGCTATCAAGTTGTTTTCCCATAATTTCATCCCAAGCTGTTTTACAGGCATTGGGGCTCCCTGGGACACAAAAGATAAGCGTGTTATTGGCAAGCCCCGCCAGCGCTCTGGACTGTATAGTCGAGGTGCCTATCTGATCATAAGATATTTGCCTGAACAGCTCGCCAAAGCCATCGACAACGACGTCGAGCAGGGGTAGCACTGCCTGTGGGGTGTTGTCTCTTTGAGTAAAGCCAGTACCCCCGGTGACGATAATGGCTTGTGTGGATTCGTCTGCGATCCATGGCGAGATCTCAGCGCGAATTTTGTAAATATCGTCAATGACAATTTTTCTGTTATTTAATACGTGACCGGCTTCGCGGAGCCTGTCAATCAAGCATTGTCCGGAGGTATCTGTTTCCAGTGTTCTGGTATCGGAAACTGTCAGCACACAGATATTAAGAGGTACTAAGTGTTCTGTTGTGTTTTTCCCCATGGCTAAAAACCCTTTGTTTTTTATGACGGCGCATTTTAGAATAATTAATGATGGTAAATCATTGCTGTCCCATTAACTACATCGTCGCCAGGTCGAAACTCTCGATTTTAAAAGGGCTTGGAGATTGCCAGCATTGGTGCAGACATGAATCCGGTATTTGCCACTGCGACACGCTGCAAGTACCTCCATGTAAGCTCTACACCAGCATCCCTGCTGGTGAAGGTCGCAGCAACAAACACCGAATCCATGTTTTCACGCTTTGTGGGACAGCAGTGATGGTAAATGATTAAGCCTGTTCCTGGCAAAGCACTAGCCTCCCAGCATCGCCAGGTGCCGGGTTATGCCGGAGTTGCCTTGATGCAGGCCATGTGTCGCTTTCTTCTGAGTGAGGCTATCGCGAATCCTGCTGGCCAGCTGCTCTGCGCTTTCTTCAAGCAGGTATGGCCTTAGTGGATAGTGTTCTTCCCCAAACAGGCATAAATGCAGGTTGCCGAGCGAGGAAACTCTCAGGCGATTGCAGCTGCTACAAAAATCCCGGCTATAGGGCATGATCAGGCCAACATTACCTGCGTAATCCGGATGGGTGAACTCCACCGCGGGCCCTGCATGAGGTTCACGTAATACCTGCAGCCAACCGGCCTGTTCCAGTTGTTCACGAATCTCCTGGCCGCTCACATGTTGTTTCTGAAAAAAGGCTTTGTTTTCGCCGGTTTCCATCAACTCTATAAATCGCAATACAACAGGGCGGTGACGGACAAAATCAAGAAATGCCTGCAACTCTTTGTGATTGTATTCACGCATGAGTACTACATTGAGTTTTACTTTTTTTATACCGAGCTCAAGCGCCAAATCCAAGCCCGAAAGTACCTCATGCAGTTTTCTATGACCGGTGATCAGCTCGAATTGCGCTGGCTGCAAACTGTCTGCGCTAAGGTTAAGCTGGTCGAGGCCGGCTTGATACAATTGAGGAAGGTGCTTGCAGATGTTGTAGCCATTACTTGTCAGGGCCAGGGTTTCAATGCCATCGCTAGATTTACAGAGATTGATAATCTCTTGTAAATCTTTTCGCAGCAAGGGTTCCCCTCCCGTAATCCGTACTTTGCGGGTACCGCACAGAGAAAAGGCGCGAACAACTTTGTTGATCTCCTCTAGTGAGAGAAAACTATTGCAGTTGGTACTTGCATAGCCGTCGGGAAGACAATAGTTGCAGCGAAAGTTACAGGCATCTGTAACCGACAAGCGAAGATATGTGAACTGACGGTCAAAACCATCAGTAAGAGTAGGTGTTATATTTGTCATGTTGTGCCTTTCCAAGTAACGGGAGGCTATGCGGTTTCCCGCACAACCCGGTTGCAGCAGCTATTGTGAGCAACGGCCTGTCAGCCATATAAAGAGATAACCCTGTAGTTAGGCTGGCAGGCTTCGGCGATTGGTGTATTCTGCAGCCAAGTACCGGTTTTTCCAAGGAAAACCTGTGGGCCATTGGCTTATATTCGTGGTTCGTTCACGCTTTTATTAACCCGGCAATTAAATAGATTATCCTATCTATTTAATTGCCGCCCATGAAATACTGGCGCAAATGTGTGAATTTACTGGTATTTCAAGGGCTTACATTGCCTTGGCAATAGCGGTGCTTCCGTGCATCGCTTATTAACCTAACAATAACTATTGCCAAGTTAATAATGACCCGGCGGCGTGTTATACCGAGTTAATAGTATACTGAAGCTTGGTTAAGACTATGGGAACAGAATAATGAATGCAGGGATTATGAGGCCAGCAGTAGCGGCTTTTTTGTTGGTGATGCTGGTTGCATCACCTGTTAGCGCCAGGGAACTTCCACCCGCCTGGCCCAGCTTCGACAATGTGAGCTACATAGATCCGCAGAGCCACTATCGTTTCGGCAATGTCCTGTTTACGGAATGCGTGGTGAATGACCTTTCCAATGTCCACTTTCGTCGTCTGGATTGTGGCAGCGTGCGTGTACCGGTGGATTACGCGAAGCCCGATGGCAAAAAAATAAGCCTTTTCGTTGGCAGAATCAAAGCTGCGGGCAAAAAATCAAGGCCAGACCCCTTGGTTCCATTGGCTGGCGGGCCTGGTGCTGCGGCGAGTGAGTCATACCTGTTTCCCAACCAGGGCTTCGATAAGGTTCACCTTCACCGTGATATTTTTATCATTGACCAGCGGGGCACGGGAAAATCCCAAAAGCTTTCCTGCCCGGGCCTGATGGAGGTAAACGCCGAGTTCAGCAAGCTGACAGCAGAGGACCACGGTAAGCTTGTATCTGCTTGCCTGCAGCAGCTGCCGCCGTATGTTCACCAGTTCACCACCAGTCTGGCTGTCAAGGACCTTGAGCTTGTTCGCAAGGCCCTTGATTTGCAAAGCTGGAATCTCTATGGCGCATCCTATGGCACGCGTGTAGCGCAGCATTATTTGCGACAGTATCCGAAACATGCACGTACCGTCATCCTTGATGCCGTAATACACCCGCAGGCCCATTTGGGCTATCAGATTGCGTTGCAAAGCCAGTCTGCGCTAGAGCAGATGTACAAGCGATGTGAGGCTTCTGCTGACTGCCGCCAGCGCTTTCCCGACTTGAAAGGGAGCGTACGAGGTTTATTAGCACGCCTGGAAAAGGAAAGCCTGGAAATCGAGGTAGATTCTTTTAGCACCGGTGTCAAAGAGAAAATGCGTTTAGGTGTCGATGAGTTGAAAGTCATGATTCGCCTGCACTTGTATTCGAGCGAATCCTTAGCCATTTTACCGCTGTTGCTGCATGAGGCATTTGCCAATCACAACTATGCGCCGTTAGCACGTAACACTCATCGTCTGCTGAACAAATTTGGCGATATGCTGGCGCTCGGCATGCACAATACTGTGGTATGTAGCGAAGATATCGCATTTATGGACAAGGCCAGTTTTGATCGCAGCGCTCTTGAACAAACCTATATGGGAGCGCAGGTTTTTGACCTGCTGTTCGACAGCTGCGAGACCTGGCCCAGAGGCCCGGTGGATGACAACTTGAGGCAAGCGGTTGAAACAAATAACCCGGTATTGCTCTTGTCTGGCTCTGCAGACCCTATTACGCCCCCCGCATTTGCTGAAATAGCCGCGCAAAAAATGAGTAATAGCAAGCACATCGTTGCGAAGGGCCTTGGACATGGCTTGGCAAAGTACGGCTGTATGCCTACCTTGATGGCGAAATTTATTGAACAAGGAACACTCGCTAACATTGATGGCTCTTGCATAGAGAAGGAGGGGCCAGAGCCCTTTTTTGTCGATTTTAACGGGCCGTCACCCTAGCTCATCTGTTGGAAGTAAATTCATGATAGAAGCAACTGGCTTGAAAAAGTCATTCAGGAAAAAAGAAAAAGGCCGAAAAATAAAAACAATACAGGCCGTTGCCGACGTGAGCTTTCATGCGGCAGACGCGAGTATTACCGGGCTGTTAGGCCCCAATGGCGCGGGTAAATCAACCACTCTGCGCTTGCTGGCAACGCTGCTGAAAGCTGACCAGGGGAGTGCAGTTATCGACGGCTATAAGACAGAAAGTGACTCACTAAAAGTAAGAGAGAGTATTGGTTTTCTGCCGCATAATTCCGGGATATACCCCCGCCTTACCGCGCGTGAAAATATTCACTACTATGCGCGTATCTGTGGCTTAAAACCGGCAGAAGCGAGTAAGCGTATCGATCATCTGGTTGAGCTTCTGGAGATGGAAGACTTTGCGGACCGACGGGCGCAGGGCTTTTCTCAGGGCCAGAAAACCAAAGTGGCACTGGGGCGCGCGTTGATCCACGAGCCGAAAACGCTGCTACTCGATGAGCCCACAAATGGACTGGACGTGATGGCCACCAGGGGTTTGCGGAAAATAATCAGGCGCCTGCGCGATCAGGGGCACTGCATTTTGTTGTCGAGTCACATCATGCAGGAGATAGAGGCGCTTTGTAATCATGTCGCCATTATTTCAGAAGGCACAGTGGTTATGGAGGGCAGCATTGCTGAGATTCACCAAAGGACGGGGCAGCAGGACCTGGAAGATGCATTTGTTATTGCTATTGGCGAACAACTGGAGAGTGAATAATGCAGTGGTTAATTGTTACCCAAAAGGAGCTGAAGGATAACATCCGTGACAGGAGATCATTTTTTTTCGCCGTGTTTTATGGCCCCGTATTAATGCCGCTGTTACTTGTTTTGCCCATGATGTTCGGCGCAAAAGCCAATATCATTGACTATGAGGCCACTACAGATGTGCTGGTGATGGGGGCTGAACACGCGCCTAATCTTATTGCCCATATGAGAAAAAAGAATCTAAATGCAGTCGTCGCTCCTGCCAACTTCAAGAAGCAAGTACAGGAGGGCGAGATTAAGGTTGTACTAGAAATTTCCTCTGATTATGGCGAGCGGATGCGCGTAGGAAAGCCGGCCTTACTCACACTGTATACCAATCAATCCAGCAAGGAATCACAGAAGTCGACCCGGCATATTCGCTCGGTCATAGAAGCCTATAGCGGCCACCTGAGCTACTGGCGTTTGCGAGCAAGGGGCTTTGAGTATGAAACAACGAAAGTGATAAAAATACTCGAGCAGGACCTTTCCAGTGAAGGCATCGGTGGCATGGTGTTCGGGTTTTTAACCTATTTTATTATAGTGCTCACGATGATGACCGGTGGTTTTTACCTGGCCGTTGACAGTAGTGCTGGTGAGCGGGAGCGGTGTTCACTCGAGCCATTATTAGCGCTGCCCTTAACCAGGTACAGTATTGTTATTGGTAAATACCTTGCTGTATTGTTTTTTGTCACCTTATCCAGCTTGCTGGCAAGTCTGATGATGTATCTATTATTCACATTTTTACCATTTGAAGAAATCTTGAATTTCCTTGATCTTAGTGGGGCTACATTAGTAAGCGCCTTTCTGTTTGCTTTTCCGTGTTGCTTTCTGGTTGCGGGTTTGCTTATGGCAACCGCAGCCTTCACCAAAAGCACCAAAGAAGCACAAACCTACATCAGTATGTTGTACATACTTCCTATGATCCCCATGCTTTTGGCCCAGGCAATGGATGTAAAAAGCACTCTATTAACAATGTTTATTCCCTTTTACAGTCAATACACACTGATAGACAAAACGGTAAAAAATGAGACTATCCCAGTGGAATATATCTTTTCGTCGGTAAGTGGTTCATTCCTGGTGGCTGGTATTTTGTTGTTTTTAGCTATCTGGTTTTACCGGCAGGAAAAAATACTGGGGTCATAAAAAAAGGCCCGTAAAGGGCCTTGGATGGTAGCTTCAGTTTTCATGTGAACGAGCTTTTACAGAGACATCTGAACCATAAACCAGACCTTCTGAGTATCAGTCGCATGGTCATCTGCACTGTAGTCAGCGAATTTCAGTAAGGTTTTTACTTTCTTGTTGATTGGGTAGATAGCAACAGCATTAAGTTCGCTACCGAGGTCACCATCGCCAACATCGGCTGCATACTGGTGGTAGACCAGTTTCAGTTTAACTGGCCCAGCCTTTCCGCCAATACCCGCATACATGTCTTGTACGCCTGAAGCGGGAGTGCCGAGGAACTTGTCGGCCCAGCCCTGAAATTTGTGTAGAGTGGCAAGCGGCGTGATAAATGCGGTATCGCCATTATCACTACCCAGCACCTCGTAACCTGCATTTAAGTTGAATGAGTCGCTTACTTTCCAAGCGACATCCGCGAGCATGTAATCAGCAGTGTAACTGTTCGGGTTATCGCCAGCTTCCGATTGCGTGGCGTAGCTGGCAGTTAATTTAACCGGGCCGAAGCTGCCCACATAGCGCAAGCCATAAGTGTCGTTAGATATGCCCGCTGCATTTTCAAAATCCATTGAGTAGATAAAACCGGTAAGTTTGTGGGCATCGCTGAAGGCATATGCGCCATTGACAAGATGAACATCGCCTCTCAGGTCCGCTCCTGGCCCGGTTGGCCCGAAAATACGGTTTACATTGTTTACGTAGTTATAACTACCAATAAAACCGCTTGCGCCATATTTAAACGTAATACCATCGTAGGTTTGCTCATTCTGGCGCCAGCCAACGCCGCCAACAAATCGTTGATCATCCAGCAAAATTCGTTGCCGTCCGCCGATCGCCGCAAAGCCGCCGTTTTTGTATTGTACGAATGCCTGGTTAAGATCTGTTCCTTTTGGGTCTGCCACCACAGGGTAATCAGTATTCCCATTGCTGGTGCTATTGAATTTCTCTGAGGCTACAGGCCTGACATCGTCCATTTCCAGTTTAAAGGAAAAGTTATTTACGCTTCCAGACTGAAAAGTTAATCGTGTTCTTAAAGTGTTTGCATTGGCACTGTTGTCAATTCCATCTTGATCTACGCCCTCGTAGCGGTAACGAAAATCTACATTGGTTTTTCCTTCAGATACAAAAGTGTCGAGCGCGGATTCGCTTGCGATTGCTGGTTGTGCTGCGGCAGTGGCAAAGGCCGTAGCAAAAAGTTTGAGTTTGGCTTTCATTGAAGTTTCCTTAATGTACTAATGGATAAGAGATAAAGCGCAATTCAATAATTGTTATTGCTTCCCCCAAACAGCGAAGCCAAAGCAATCGCTGCTGCATCCCATCGGGCGGGCTGCGATGACGCAAATGCACAATGCGTACCTGTTTCAAATAAGCCAATGACATATCACACAGACTTTGCTGAATTAGGTGCAATATTTCTATGGCGTAAAAATAATACGCTCGTCTATAACTCATTGTTATTTAAGAATATTTTTCCTGCTTAAAATCTATTGGGGGTTTGTGCGGGGTATACGTAAACAAGGGGGATAACCGCTCCTACTCGCGCTTGAATGTAAAGATCGAGCGATGTTTTTATGTCTTATGATGGGGCGGTTAGGTTGGTTTATGGTGCTTGTAATCGAGGATGAATACTATTTGCAGGTGCAAGTGTTCTCATGTGGTGCATGGATGCACTTTAAGGGGTTTGGGTGGGGCTATCGGTGTATGGCATATGCATATCTGGAAGTTACTCGGGAAGCTGGTGACGAAGGTAAAGCGTTGAGTTCAGGCTGAGAAAGCATAGCTACAGTGATGCTATATCAAGGTTGATCAAGCTCAGAGGTTGGCGTTTTGGTGAGGCGAACTGTTATAGGAGCTTCTTCGTGGGCTGCTGAAAACTACCTGCGTTGCGATTGCAGCGTTTAAAACAGTCTCAAAATGCTCATGTATCAAAGATAAGCTCGGCTTTGGCTTCCTCGGCAAACTGCTCCTGCGTTGCACTACTACGCCACATCCTTGTGGCTATCGGCAAACTGCTCCTGTAATCCATGCAGTCGTCCGCTTTTCACCTGTTGCCTATCGCCAGGGCGTTTCAACAGCCTGCTAGTTCGGGAGGGCTGTGATCGGAGGTCGGGGCGTTGCAGTGAATTATTTATCAGGCCTTACTGATACGCTGAATAGTGTTATCGCTGCTACTTATAACTTTGCTAATTGTTAGTGGATCTAAGAATAAAGAAAAAAGCATAGTGATTGTTTTTGTGCTTGTCGCGTCTGCAGGCGCCACTTGTGGCTGGTGATATACCATTTCTCAACTAAACTTTGGTGTATAAAAAACGGTTATTACGGAATCGAAATACCGCGTTTTCGGTTATCAATCTGTAAGAGTTGAATACGCTCTGAAAATGAGAACTAATTCCAGGATAACCTTGATGGCTTATAGGCTGAACGCATATTTTATAAGCTTCGGTTTTAGAAAGTTGTTTTAAATTATTTACAGTGCATAGGTTTGCTGGAAATAGATCCTCCTGCCCAATATATAAGCCACTAGTCATTTGCCGCTTGGTGATTGATTAATCCATTGCTAGTTTAAATAATGAAAAACAAACAAATGTTTTGAACTGAGCGAGTTATGTTTTTGTTACATCAGGAAAGAGATTTGAAAACTGTTGATAATTCTGGTTTTAGCATGATCGAGCTGATGGTCGTGCTGGCAATCGCGGCAATTTTGTTGATGATTGCCATGCCGAGCTTTGTAAATTCTGCTGCCAAGGGGGCTATCCGCTCAGGAGTCAATGAACTTGCAGCGGACCTGGCTTTTGCCAGAAGCTCCGCAGTAACAAGGCCCGGTGCTGTTTCCGTTTGTGCCAGTGATATTACCGTTACACCTCGAGCGTGCGATAACGGTGATTGGAGTGAGGGGTGGCTTGTTTTTTTTGATGACGATGAAGATGGAGTAATAGATTCGGGAGACGAATTGCTACGCATTACAGAAGGTACGGGAAGTAAGGTTGTCATTACGCTTGATAATTCGGTTACTTTTGATAAAAAAGGACAAAAGAATAATGTGTCTGAATTTAAGTTTTGTCACGCAACAGATGATGGAGCGCAGTTTGCGCGAGCACTAATTGTGAATATAGGCGGTTTAGTGCGGCGATCAAGGGATACTGATGATGATGAAATACACAACACAGGAGAAAGCGGAGGAAACCTATCATGTCCCTGATTACACGAAAACCTATCGGCTTAAACAGCTCAGCCGGCTTTTCCATGATTGAAGTACTTGTGTCTTTCCTGGTGCTTGCGGCCGGTTTGCTAGGTGTTGCTTCTATGCAGAAGAAGGGTGTTGAAAGCAGCCATGCGGCCTATTTGCGGACTCAGGCCGTTTCCATGAGTCAAGATTTGGCCAGCCGTATTCGCGCCAACGCTGTTGCAGTAGAAAATGGTGATTATAACTCACCACAGGCTGCCTTTAACGAGACCTGCCTTACTTCTGGTTGTACGTCTGCTGAAATGGCCTCTCATGACTTTTTTGAATGGCGAGCCTCTATTTCAGAAATCTTACCGCAGGGAGTAGGGGTCATTTGCCTGGATAGTACACCGGAAGATGGTGACGATGCTGACTCGCCTGCTTGTGATGGTTCTGGAGCCGAGCTGGTGATAAAAGTTTGGTGGGACGCGCTGGTTAAAGATGGTGACGTGGATCAACGCTATGTCATTCCCGTTAGGACTTAAGGAGAAACCTGTGAAAGTCTGGTTTAAATCGCAGCAAAAAACAGTAAAGAAAAGTGCAGGTCTTTCTCTGGTGGAACTTCTGGTTTCAATGGCGGTAGGCTTAATAATTATTTCCGGTGCGATAATAGTTTATATTGATCAGATAAACAGCTCCAAAAGAATTGCAGCTTACTCGCAATTGCAGGAATCAGGTCGCGTTGCTTTGGATATGATTGAACGTGATTTGCATATGTCCGCCTTTACTGGTTGTTTTAGTACTAATGATGAAATTAACAATGTGTTGGGCGATACGCTTCCCGGCTCGTTTCAACCTGAGCAGGGGATTCAGGGATGGGAAGCGAACGATACTCCTTATAGTGAAACAATTGCAAACGTATTGAGTACAACCGAACTTGTAGAGACAAATAATGGTAATTGGGCTAGCTCTGGAGGGAATAGTCTGGATACGCTGTCAGCGGTTCCGAATTCAGATATTTTGCGTGTATGGAGTGCTGGTAACACTGAGTTTACGGTGAGCGCGATAACAACGAGTGGTGCCTCACCTGTATTGACAGCAACAGGTAGCGATAAAATCGAAGAGGGTGATTTTTTGATTTTGAGTGATTGTACTAACGCGGATATTGTTCAGGCGTGCTTGCTGGAGGAAGACGGTTCCAATAAAAAAATTACTTTAAGCGAAGGTTGCAGTCCTGGCAATAACAATTCAATTTCACTTAAAACAAATGCCACACAAAATCCTAGTTTGTCGATACTTAGAGGTACAGCTTACATCGTTAGTAAAGCTAATGGCGTAGTACGTAATCCTCCGTCTCTTTTTAGGGCTGAGCTGAATAAGGCCGGTGGTGGTGTAGGCGATATGATGGAGGTTGTAGAGGGTGTGGAGAGTATGCAAATACTCTATGGTGAAAACCTGGATGGAGACAATTTGCAGAGTGTCGATGCTTATGTTACTGCCGATAATGTCACCGACTGGGCTAACGTAATAAGTGTTCGTGTGACTCTTTTGGTGCAAAGTATTAACGATAATTTGTCGGAAGGCCCCACGCCTTACATATTTAACGGAGTAACTTACAGTGGTGTTGATGACAATCCATCTCCCGCAGACAACCGTTTGCGACGGGTATTTACACGCACAATTACCTTAAGAAATAGAACTCTGGGAAGTTAACGGTGAAAAAGAATCTAGTATTTTCTAAGCAACAGGGCGTTACTTTATCGATCACATTGATTTTGTTGCTGGTTGTAACTGTACTTGGGGTGACAGCGGTACGGACATCTATTGTTGAAGAAAAAATGTCTGCTAACTTGAGAGATCGGCATATTGCTTTTGAAGCAGCAGAATCGGCGCTAACAGAAGCGGAAGATTGGTTGGATATACAGATGGAATATCCAACGCCTACAAGCAGCGCGACTAACAATGTATGGACTTATGGCACGCCTGGATCAGATGACTGGTGGAATACAAACAGTATAGCGTGGTGGTCGAGCAAAGCCACTAGTGTTAGTGGCAACAGTTTGCAACACATAGCCCCGCTTTATGTGGTTGAAGAGCGGGCGTTCGTACAAAAAGGAGAGAACCTCACAATTGGGCATGGCGACGTAAAACAAGGGAAATATTATTATCAGGTGACTGCCAGGGGGCACGGAGGTAGTGCAAACACCAGGTCGCACTTGCGAACTACCTTTATAAAACGTTTTGATTAGAACCTGGAGTGTTTCGCCCTTAAGGGCAGGAAACTGGATGTAAATTAAGTTGTTAAGAGAATCAAATGATGAGAATTTTTAAATGCACTGCCCTGCTTTTTACTTTTATGGTGCCTGTTCAGCTGCATTCCGCTGAGTTGGATCTCGCTAACGAACCTTTGTTCCTGGGTATTAGTACGGACCCCAACGTATTTTTCCAGCTGGATGACTCTGGTTCGATGGATTGGGAAATTCTCACTATTCCATACTACCACTATTGCCAATATGACAGTCGTGCTTTCGGAGACAACAAGAGCAGTAACTGCACCACCTCAGTTTACGACAATGGCCGGTGGTATCAAAATTATTCCGGTAATCGGCATTACACTTATATGTATAACAATAGTGACAACGCTTATACATCGAACTGTACCAGTTCCTACCCTTCTATTTTCGCATGTGGTGCTTCCACCATGTTTGCAAAAGACTGGCGTGGAGGCGCGTCCGATTTTAATGTTATCTACTTTAATCCAGCCGAAACATATAAGCCCTGGGCAGGCACGGGCTTACAAAACGCGAGTTTTTCCGCAGCTCGCAGTGATCCGCAGCCAGGGATTGCTGCGGTAAGCGCAGTCGCGGAAACAGATTCTACTGTGGCCGTTCCTGCGCAATCTGCTCGCGCGCAACCAACAGGTTATTCCAGTACAAGGAATTTAGCTGGCTTTACTTATTATGTGTGGATTGATTCTCATGGTTTTTCCGACTCCTACCCAAAGAGAGGCTCGAATATAAACCGAACTACAGGTAAAAATGGTTGGGTCGACTTGTGGGATAATCACTATAAATATACTGTAAACGCCAGTAGTGTAGATTGGGAAAAAGTCGAATGGGAGGTTAGTGGTTCTGGTGAGTTGACGAAAAAAGTGACTAAGAGCGGGTCATTTAGCGGCTCAGGTACTGATCCAAATATCACGCCCGCCCGAACTGTTGCAGAAATTCAACAAAATGTAGCGAACTGGTACTCCTATGCACGCAGACGATCATTCGTAGCAAAAGGCGCTGTGGGTGCTGTAGTGAGTGGTTCCCCCTCGTTCCGGTTTGGTCAATCTGTAATAAATAAATATGATACTTTGTTCGGCGAAGTGCCTCCTGCATCAGTAACAAAATACAGCGGATACAACCAATCTCTACTGAACGACCTGTATAGCTTCAATTGGCCAGCAAAAGGAACGCCGCTGCGACGAGGTTTAGAGCGAGCCGGTAGGTACATAGCTGGTGACTTGTCCGGCAAAACTGACCCTATTATTCAAAGCTGCCAACAAAACTTCACTGTTTTGTTTACAGATGGCTACTGGAATGGTAGCGATCCAACATTGTCAATTGGCGATCGCGACAAAGACGGCCGTACGGAGACGGTCGCTGATGTTGCACAGTATTTTTACGACCACGATCTAGATACAGATATTGGCAATAACGTAGTGCCAAACGCCGCTGATCCAGCGGAGTATCAGCACATGGTAACTTTCCCGGTAGCTTTTGGTGTAAAAGGCAAGCTCGTGGATTCGGATGATGATGGCTGGCCCAACCCTGAATTAAAGTCCAGCGATACCTGGGGAGATGATCCAACCGGCAGCGGAGAACTTGGTAAAATTGATGACTTGTGGCATGCAGCGTTCAATAGTAAAGGTGAGTATGTTTCTGCTCAAACACCGCAAGAAGTCGTTAATAGCTTAACGTCTGCATTGAGCGAAATCTCCAGTCGCGACGCAGCTTCGGCTTCAGTGGCTACCAGTACAGGGCAAATATCCTCTACCACAGCGGTATTCCAAGCCCAATTTAATAGCGGAGATTGGTCGGGGCGCTTATTTTCTTATCCATTAAACTCCGACGATAGTGTTAATGTCCTGAACCCCAATTGGCAGGCCAGCGAGGTATTGGATCTGCAGAACTACGATACCGGCCGTCATATTATTACCTACAATGGTACCAAGGGTGTTAAGTTCCGTTTCCCATCAAGTTATCAATCACCGAGCTCCGAGGAAATTACCGGCGATCAGGTGGTCCAGTTATTAAATATAGATTCTTCATACCTGACAACAACCAACACTGCTGATATCGCGAGTACCCAGAGTGATGGAGAAGCGCTGGTAAATTTCCTACGGGGTGACCGAAGCAATGAAGGTGTATCTGCAGGTGAATTAAGGCCTCGAGCGTCTGTGTTAGGGGATATCGTTGATTCCGACCCTAAATACGTAAACAAGCCTGGTTTTTTCTACCCCGATACACTCGAGTCTGGTAGCTATGCTAGCTTCAAATCAAGTAAATCGTCGCGAGAGCCAATGGTATATGTCGGTGCGAATGACGGTATGCTTCATGGGTTTAGGGCTAGTGATGGAAAAGAGTTATTGGCATATATCCCCTCTTCTGTATACGAAAACTTACATAAATTGGCAGATCAAAATTATTATCATCGCTTTTTTGTCAACGGGGCTCCAACAATTGTAGACGCCTATTATTCCAATGCCTGGCACACAGTCTTGGTTGGCTCTCTTGGAAGGGGCGGGCAAGGAATCTTCGCTTTGGATGTCACCAATCCAGGAATTTTTTCTGAGAGCGCTGCTAGCTCTCTAGTGCTCTGGGAGTTTGATGATAGTGACGATTCAGACATGGGGTATTCCTATAGCGAACCGTCTGTTGCGAAAATGGCAAACGGGAGTTGGGCTGCAGTTTTTGGTAATGGGTATAACAATACAGAGACAGATGGAGCCGGTTCAACAGCCACTTTCTGTGCTTCAGAAGGAGGGACATGTAATGTACCAGGAACCTACACAGTTCGGTATGGTGCAAGTGGAAATTACAATTATTTAAAAGTTACCGGTAGTGTTGCTTGTAACAACGCTACTTTCGGGGATCCGATGATTGGTACTGCGAAGAATTGTCATTATATCACTGGCAATAGCAGCTTAACCGGTAACGGCGTACTTTATATCGTTGATATTGGCACAGGTGCGGTTATTAAAAAAATTGATACCGGTGTAGGAAGTACTGCAACGCCCAATGGGCTTTCCTCTCCAGCCCTGGTAGATATCGATAATGACTATGTTGTTGATTATATCTATGTTGGCGATCTCTATGGAAATATGTGGAAAATGGATGTTACAAGTACAAGTCCGACAGACTGGGATACGGCATGGGTCAGTGGTGGCACTCGAAAACCATTGTTTACGACGGCTTCAGGTCAACCGATTACTACGCGTCCCGCCGTTGGCCTGCATCCGGAGAAAGATGGTCAGGTAGTGTATTTTGGCACAGGTAAGTACATTGAGAAGGATGATAACAACTCTGTAAACGAGCCGACCCAGGCATTTTATGCAATCTGGGATAAGAATGAGGACAATGCTGCAGGTTTACCGGTTGTTACCTCCGATTTACTTGAACAAAAAATTGAAAAAGAATTTAACGCTACTCTTGGCGGTAACAGCTACAATATCCGGCATACCACCGACAGGGAAATAGACTGGAGTACCGACGAAGGGTGGTACATGCAATTGATTAATCAGGGTGCAAGCCCATTAAATAATCAAGGTGAACGCCAGGTAGCAGAGGCGCTTTTAAGGAATGGCCGAATTATATTTCCCACCAACTTACCCAGCGCGGCGCCGTGTACCCCCGGCGGTACAAGCTGGTTGATGGAGCTAGACGCAACTGATGGCAGTCGTTTGGACGAATCGCCTTTTGACTTGAATACAGATGGTGTCTTTAGTAAAGATGATTACACCTATAATGTAAATAATGTCGAGGATGTCCCTGCATCAGGAATTCAGTCTGATGAGGGAATAATAAGTACGCCAGGTGTATTGCGTGATACCAGTCGGGAAGTTAAATACTTGAGTGGGTCTACAGGCGCTATCGTTAATTTTGCTGAAAGTACCGGCTTGCAGAATGTGGGCCGCCAATCCTGGCGAGAATTGGATTAGTATTTGTAACAGGAGAAAAGATTGTGAAAATTGCATATGTAATGGTTCTCCTCTCGGTATCGTTGTTTGCCTGGGGAGAGGAATTCACGGGTACGGTTGATGCGATTAAGTTTTTAGCGGGAGATAAAATCGTTATTAATGGCTCAGAGTATTTGGTCAATAGCGAAACGGAAGTTTATGTAGGTGACATTGAGGTTGGCCCTTATTTAATCGAGCCTGGATTCGAAGTAAGCTACTCCCTGAGTTACCAAAACAAGGGACTACCTTTTATATCGCGAATGGAGCTTATGGTAAGTAAAGAAAAGGCTGCTCAGATGCTTAATCACTAACAATTGGAGGTAAAGGTATGAAAAGAAATTCGGGTTTTTCTCTAATTGAAGTTGTTATCGTAATGGCGATTATTGGCATAATCTCAGCTTTTGCCGTTCCCGCATATCAGGACAGCGTTCGTAAAAGCCATCGCGCGGAAGGTATAGAGACGCTGTTGGATGTGGCTCAGGCACAGGAAGTTCTCTATTCCCAAACCAATGCCTACTCAACTAACGCAAAGCCCTTCGCTCCAACAGCGACCTCCGTAAGCAGTGAGAACGGTTATTATGTGGTAACAGTTGCGCAAGGCTCGTGCGCTTCCACAGCATGTTTCGTGGCTACCGCAACGGCGCAGGGGGCGCAAGCGAATGATACGAACTGCAAGACTCTGAGTATTGATAACCTCGGAAACAAGAGCTCTACGCCGGCTGGAAATGACTGCTGGTAGGTTTTTGGTATCTGTTCAAGAACTCCCCCTGGCTTATATCACTGGTAGAGTGAGTTTTACTGCTCGGTGAAACTTACTTTTCAGATTAATGCCCACAGTGTCACTCTTTGTTAGCGAGCCTGCTGGGATCAGGCCGCAAATAACATTGCGTTATACAGCTCTACTGGTTTGCGGATTCACTAGCTTCAACCGCTTTAAAGCAGCGCACTCTGTCAGCGGTTTTGGAGCGGTGCGCATTGCGGCAGTCTTCGCGTGTCATGGTGTTTTTAGGGCTTGAAGCCGGATTGTGCTGAAATGCGGGTTGCTGTTCTTTCTTTTGGCTATCTATTCTTCGCTGAATCTCAACCTGGCGCTCGTACTCTGCTGTCGCACGCTGCTGGGCTGTGATCTCCTCTTTGCTAAGGCCAAGCATTGGCGCTTCTGCATCGACAACTTCAGCCTGCTCCTTGTACTTTTGAGGCACCCTGTCGCCGTAATGAACTTTGCCTTCTTCGTCGACCCATTTGACTATTTCGCCACCGAAGGTTGCCGCAGAGCACAGTAGTGCAATCACTACTGCCAGTTTAAACGGGTTTTGTCTTATAAGGGCCATAGTATGTACTCTCAGGCTGTGTTGTTTATATTTTAGCCCATAGTGGTCCCAATAAAACGCGTTCGCTGATAAACGGCAGCGTGGGCTTGAAGTAAACTCTTTTTGGCGCAGACATGGACTCGGTATTTGCCACTGCTACACGCTGCAAGTAGGTCCCTGTAAGCTCTACACCAGAATCCCATCGGCAACTGCTCCTGCGTTGCACTACTAAGCGCCTTCCATGGCGCGATCGGCAACTGCTCCTGCGTTGCACTACTAAGCGCCTTCCATGGCGCGATGCTGCGAAGTAACAAACACCGAGTCCATGTGTTCATACTGGGACAGCAATGATTTTAGCTTTTAAGCTCATCTTGTTCAGCAGACCTGTCTCCTTCACGCGGTGCCTCGTCAGTTCGCTCTTGCTCATGTTCTTGTCCCGCTTGCGCGGCGTCGGCCAGCGCATCAGCCACGATGGGGCGAGCTTCAAGTATGCCCGTAATTTTACGGGTACGTCCCGCCAGGAATACCAGCTGAGCAAGTACCAGGCCCTCCAGAGGTTTGCGGTAGCGACCTTCGTTGACTGCCAGTAGCATCAGCCCCTGCAGAATAAACCATGCCAGGAAAATACTGGGTAACAGCAGGTCTCGGCGCTGAAAACGGCCGGGGGCTATCCGCCACAGAACAATAAACCAGATGATTGCCGTTAGCGTAAGGGGAGCCCAGATCAGCCTCATATGATGATTCACCAGGCCAAGAGGGTAGTCTTTGTTCGAGTCTGGCCAGGAGGGGTCAAAAAACAGGAAAGTGATACTTTCACTGGCCAGCCACAGGTATTTTCTAAAGCTCATAGGGATCTTTTCGGATTCCCGTTTCCACTCTTCGCTGCCATTGTCGACATTGATTTCAACAAATACCTTACCTTTGCGCTGGGTTTTCCAGTCGCTAAAGGGTTCCAGTGGTTTGGTCCCCATCGCAGGGGAGCCATAGCCGTAGTACCACACGGCGCCCTGTCGAGAGTATTTGATCTGCAATTCCTTATTACCCGATTTGGCATACAGCATATTCATCTGCCCTATGCCGTGAGGGGAAACAAGTTTCATCTTCTGGTAGCTGCGGTAAGAGAGCGGCCCGAGTGTGATTGCAAACAACAATATTGAATAGACGGCTTTGGTGATTTTCTGGTCCTGTACCAGCCATAGCCAGGTTGCAGCCACCGCAGCCATGGGAATACAGACCCCCCTGGTCAGCCCTGCAGCTATCCAGATGAAAACCATCAGCATAAAGGAGCCAACGGTTTCTTTGCGCCGGCACCGCCAGGTTGCCCACATTGCGGCGCCAAGCATCGGCAGCATCAGGGTTTCCTGCATCAGGTAGGCGTAGATACTAAGCCACGATGGCAGCCAGGTGACAAGCACCCATCCGGTGAGTGCGACCTCCTTGGAAGGTTGCAACTCCCTGAAGAAACGGTACCACAGCCAGGGCATCAGCCAGGCAAGCAGGGTAGTGTAGAAGGCGGAGAGGTATTTATCACCGAAGGTCAGTTTGGCAAATGCCGCCACGTACAGCTGGAAACCCACCGGATCCGTGAGCGACATGGGGTCGTCCCTCATGACATCGATGCCTTGCTCCCAGTGCCTTTGTGGGTCGCTCCAGATATGGCGCATGGGGTCATAGTCAATGATGTAAAGTGCCCGGTATACGTAGCCAAACACAAGTAATGTATAAATGACGCCCATGAATATGGAGCGCGGGTCAATAGAGCGGTTCGCTGGCAGGCTGGAGCTGGTCACGGCGTTTTCCTGTATTTTTATTATCAAACTGCAACGCGTGGCGCGATGCCATAAAGCGGGGATTATAAACGCCTGAAACCCCTTACACAAAAAGCAGATGAGCTTAATTGGGTGAAGCGGTGCAGCAAAATGAGAACTTCTTAAAAGGGCTGAGCCGAGATCAAGACAAGTGCCAGTCAGCTTGGTACTATTCACGCTCTTTGCCTGCGAGCTGCAGTCTCAGCAGGGGCTTTGTTACCAGAAACGAGAATAATAACAATGAGCAGTTCATCAACCATCTCGACCATTGGCAGTATGGGTCCAAAAATCAAAGATTCCCGGTGGATTACCGATTATGCATGGATATCAGGCGTTGCAGGTGCGCTGGCAGTGCTTGTTATGGCCTATATCTTCAATCGCACCAATACCTTGCAGACTGGTATGTACTTTTTCGGTTATCAGCTCACCGACAACCGCATGGACACCATTCTGGGGGCGCTATTTATCATTTCCGGGGTAATGTTGGTGGTGGAAATGTTGCGCCTTTGGTTCTGGGATAAGGACAAGTTTTTTGCCATCGATCCCGATCTCAAAGACGGGCGTTATGGCGATTTCCTCGGTAAGTGTGTGGCAAACTACTTCCTTTATTTACTGGCTCTGTACCTGGTTATGGCGTTTTTTCATTCCGCAGGCGAGTACGGCTTCAACAAAGAAGCTCCCTACTACCAGGGCTGGTTCCGTTTCCTCGATATTGTGTTTAACGCTTACCTTTGGGCTGGCCTGCCCTATGTTCTGCTCACTCGTGCTCTGAAGCATGACAAGCAGGCAGATGGCCTGGATACGGCATGGTTCTTGTCCCGCTGTCTGATGTGGCCAGTTGCTAAGCTCACCGGTGTTCAGAAGCTGGTGCAGTTTGGTGATACCGACAAAAAAGCGGTTAGGGGCCTGTTGGTAAAAGTTTTCTTTACCCCGTTGATGACGGTGTTCTTTATCGGCCAGTTTCCTCACCTGGTAAGTAATGTAGGTTACGTGCTCGATACGCTGCCTGCTAATATTGCAAACGGCAGCTACTCTCACCGTAGCTTCAACGGCGATTTCTTTAATATTTCCATAGCCGTTATCTTCTCTATTGATGTGGCCCTCGCCTGGTGCGGTTACGTTGTTAACAGCCGATGGGTGGATAACCAGACTGTATCGGCAGAGCCAACCATGCTGGGTTGGGTGGTTTGCCTGATCTGTTACCCTCCGTTCCAGATGGCTCTTGGCTTGTACTACTCTGCTCCAGCAGAGAGGGAAGTGCTTTACTTGATTCCCAACCAATGGTTCGTGACAGTGTTCACAGCCATGATGGTTGCCAGCTACGTGGTGTATATGTCTGCCACACTTTGGTTTGGTGTGCGTTTCTCCAACCTCACAAACCGGGGAATCATTCGCAAGGGGCCATTCGCATTTATTCGCCATCCTGCTTACGCCTCCAAAAACTTTTCCTGGTGGTGTGTTATGTTCCCGCCCGTTATTTATCATGCGACGCATTCGGGTTTTGATAAAGCAGCGTTGAGTTTGCTTGGCCTGGTACTGATGACCTGGGTTTACTACTGGCGAGCCATTACCGAAGAAAGGCACTTGATGGCCGACCCGATGTATCAGGATTATTGTAAACAAGTTAAGTATCGCTTTATTCCTGGTGTTTTATAGATGATGCCGGTCCATATGTGGGACCGTGGCGATAAAAAATCCCGGCCGAAGCCGGGCAAGACTCGCAGTGAATGATCGGAGGGTATTCGGGGTGCATTAAAACGAATGAGCCCATCCTTGGGGCCCCGTCCCTGGGGCAATACTTCCTTAGTGGTTGGCGGCAACATCCTGAATGTCGCTTATGGAGTAAACTTCTATGCGAACTTTGCGTTCAAGCGCGTAGGCTTCCAGGTCGCCATCATAGGCACTGGAGAGGTTGGAGCCGTGTGCAAAAAAATCGATTCGCTCTTTGTCGATCCCTCTTTCTGTAAGCGCTTTTACTACGCTTAAAGCGCGTTCTTCAGAAAGTACGTTGTTGTACTCGTCAGTACCGCGTGGGTCTGCATGGCCATCCAGGCGAACCCGCAGATCGGAGTTGTCTTTCATGTAGCTGGCCAGAGAACTCAAGCGCTGCACATCCTGGCGCGACAACTCATCAATGCCTGTTGGGAACAAAACCATAAATTCCAGGCGATTTGCGACACTTTTTTCCAGTTGTGCCAGCTTTTCTTCCCTCACTCTCGCAGCGTCTTGCATATCAGAGAGGGTGCTGTTCGCAGAGCTCAATTCGTGTTTGTTTTTATTCGCTTTTATACCTTCTTCACCAAGGTAGGCTCCGGAGATTGCCCCAATCAGCATGCCTACCGGGCCCGCTGCTACTGCACCGACCACTGCTGCAGTGGTGAATACGGCTGCGCCCTGAATCTCCGCTTTGGTTTGTCCTGGAACTTTTTCAGCTATGGCTGAGCTGGAGCTTAAAAATACGGCAATACTGATGGTGGTTGCGATTTTGTTAAACGTTTTCATGGTGGATCTCCTTAACAGGTTATTGAATGTTTGTATGGCAGTGTTTTGTCTGTTGTCTGCCGGGTACAGTGTTATTAAACAAAGACAAACGGGCCTGCTTGTGGGCGCTTTCGGGCGAGTCACCGATAAAATGTGGCGAAAGATGACGCTATTGCACGGATCGGCTATTGCCTATACAGTGCAGCGCCTTATCTATACGTAAGGCCGCTGTTGTGACAGTCGAACAACCGACAAGCCAAGAAGTGAAAAAGTCAAAGGGCTTACTGCGTTCCAGTGCAGTAGTGAGCTCGATGACCATGCTATCCAGAGTAATGGGGCTTGCACGAGATGTACTTTTTGCCCGCTTTCTTGGTGCGGAAGCGGCAACAGACGCCTTTTACGTGGCTTTCAAGATACCCAATTTTCTCAGGCGCTTATTTTCTGAAGGCGCTTTTGCGCAGGCCTTTGTGCCGGTTCTGTCTGAATACCGCGAGCAGGGTTCCCACGCGGCGGTGAGAAACTTTGTTGATCGCATCGCTGGCTGCCTGGGGTCTGTCCTAATCCTGATTACGGTTCTGGTGGTTGTTGCTGCGCCTGTGGTGACGGCCATCTTCGGTGCAGGTTTTCTCATTCAAAATCCAGATAAGTACCAGCTGACAACAGAATTACTGAGAATCACCTTTCCTTATTTGCTGCTAATCTCGCTCACGGGCTTTGCCGGTTCCATCCTTAACAGCTATGAGCAGTTTGCAGTGCCTGCCATTACGCCAGTACTACTGAATATTGTGCTGATTACAGCCGTTGTGTTCGTATCGCCAATGATGGAGCAGCCTGTGTTTGCTTTGGCTTGGGGGGTAATGGTGGCCGGCTGCGTTCAACTGTTATTCCAGTTGCCTTTCCTGAAGCGTCTCGGCCTGCTCCCTCACCCAAAGGTCGATTGGCAGGACCCTTCTGTGGTGAAAGTGCTCAAACTCATGGCGCCAGCCATGTTCGGAGTGTCTGTGGGGCAGATTAACCTGATGTTTGATACGGTGCTGGCGACTTTCCTTCCGGCAGATGGGAGTATTACCTGGCTCTACTTCTCCGACAGGCTGACCGAATTACCTATTGGCGTATTTGGTGTGGGTATAGCCACTGTGGTTTTGCCGGCGCTGTCACGGCAGCATGTGTCAAACCGGGATAAATTCAGTAAAACCCTCGATTGGGCGATACGAACAATACTGCTGGTAGCCCTGCCAGCGGCTTTCGCGCTGATGATCTTGTCCGAACCCATTCTCTACACCCTGTTCCAGTATGGGCAATACCAGCCCTTCGATGTTCAGATGTCCAGCGCCAGCCTGCGCGCATATTCAATCGGCCTGGTGGCGTTCATGCTTATCAAAGTGCTTGCCAGTGGTTTCTACTCCCGTCAGGACACCCGCACACCCGTGCGGATTGGCATTATCGCCATGATCAGTAATATGGGCCTGAATGTGATTTTTGTGCTGCCGTTTCATTTTTTGTGGCAAATAGGCCATGCGGGTCTTGCTCTGGCTACCTCGGTTTCGGCCTTTATCAATGCTGGGCTGCTGTTGCGGGGCCTGCTTAAAACGGGCGTCTACCAGCCCTTGGATGGCTGGCTGCGTTTCACCCTGCAATCGCTTGGCGCAAACCTGGTGATGATCTTGGTGTTGGTGTTGCTGAACAGCTGGGTTGGGGATTTGGCTGAAGCCACTGTGGTTACCCGCGTGAGCTCTGTGACTTTGCTTTGCTGTGCCGGGCTTGTCAGTTATGCGCTTGTTTTGATCTTGAGCGGCATGCGGCTCAGGCACTTGCGGGCAGTCGCCTGAGGCCAAACCAATCCCGCCAGTGTATAATCGCCGCTTTTCGCGATTTTGGTCTCAATGGCACAGCAAGAATTCATTAGCGGGCTTTCCGGCATAACCAGTAGTCACCTGGGATGCGTGGCCACCATTGGTTCTTTCGATGGGGTCCATCTGGGGCACCAGGCCTTATTGGCAAAACTCAAAAGCGCAGCAAAAGACAGGGGGCTGGCCTCGCTGGTAATAATCTTCGAGCCACAGCCCTTTGAGTTCTTCTCCCGGGATAAATCGGCCGCGCGTATCACCCGTCTGCGTGAGAAAGTAAAGCTCTTGTTCGGGCAGGGGGTGGACCGGGTGCTTTGTCTCAAGTTTGACCCGGCCTTGCGTAGTTTAACCGCCAAGAGCTTTGTCGAGCAGGTGTTGGTGGACAGGCTTGGTGTCCGGCACTTGGTTATTGGTGACGATTTCCGTTTTGGTTGCGACCGTGCGGGAGATTTTGCGTTTTTGCGACAGTGTGGGCAGCAGCACAATTTTTCGGTTGTGGATACGGAAACGCAGCTTCAGGCTGAGGCTCGCATAAGCAGTACGCGCATTCGCAAGCTTTTGCAGTGGGGAGAGTTTGAGCAGGCAAAGGCCTTGCTAGGCCGTGAATTCACCATAAGCGGGCGAGTTATTCATGGCAATAAGCTCGGCCGTGAGTTTGGCTTCCCCACGGCGAATCTTGCTTTAGGGCGAATAAGGGCGCCGGTGCAGGGCGTTTACGCCGTAACTGTGAGTTGGCCCGGTGAGCCAGAAAAGAAAGGCGTTGCCAATGTTGGTGTGCGGCCAACAGTGGCAGGCCTGGAGAAGCCTGTGCTGGAAGCACACGTGCTTGATTCAAACCAGGAGCTATACGGCAAATGCCTGACAGTAAAGTTTAAGCGAAAGCTTAGAGACGAAATGCGTTTTAGCACAGTAGAACTGTTGCAAAAGCAAATTAAAGACGATATCGAAGCCGCCAACGCGTGGTTTCAACATTAGACATAAATTAAACACGTAGTTAAAAACCATGACCGATTACAAATCGACACTGAACCTCCCAAAAACAAGTTTCGCAATGAAGGCGAACCTTGCTCAACGTGAACCCCAAACATTGAAGCGTTGGCAGAAGGAAAATATCTATCAGCAAATCCGTGATGCGAGAGCAGGCTGTGAAACGTTTATTTTGCACGATGGCCCTCCCTATGCGAATGGTCAGATTCATATTGGTCATGCCGTTAACAAAATATTGAAAGACATTATCGTCAAGGCAAAAACCTTGAGCGGTTTCGATTCGCCCTATGTTCCCGGGTGGGATTGTCATGGCTTGCCGATTGAGCATGCGGTGGAGAAAAAAGTCGGCAAGGCCGGTGTAAAGGTGGATTACGCCACTTTCCGTAAAAAGTGCCGTGAGTATGCGAGTAAGCAGGTAGCAGGGCAAAAGCAGGACTTTATTCGTCTTGGCGTATTTGCTGAGTGGGAAAATCCTTACGTTACCATGGATTACAAAACCGAAGCCGACATTGTTCGTGCCCTCGGCAAAATTATCGAAAACGGTCACTTGGTACGCGGATTTAAACCCGTCTATTGGAGTGTGGTGGGTGGCTCTGCATTGGCAGAAGCGGAGGTTGAGTACCAGGATAAAACCTCGTTTTCGATCGATGTTAAATTTAAAGTCGTCGACCAGGCAGACCTGTGCCAGCGAATGGGCGAGATCGGTGGTAGTGGTGATATCTCAGTGCTCATCTGGACCACCACTCCCTGGACACTTCCGTCAAACCAGGCCGTGAGTCTCAACCCCGAGTTGGACTATGTGGTGTTACAGGCAGGTAGTGAGCGCTTGCTAATGGCGGAGGCTCTGGTGGAGTCTGTCTGTAAACGAATTGGCGTTGAGGGTGTTAAGGTGCTTGCAGTGGTAAAAGGCCAGTTGCTGGAACAATTGAAGCTGCAACACCCTTTTTATGAGCGGGAGGTTGCCGTTATTCTCGGTGACCATGTGACTACCGATGCCGGTACCGGTTGCGTACACACTGCACCAGACCATGGTATGGAAGATTTTGTTGTTGGCTCCAAATACCAAATAGGTACCTTGAACTATGTCGACGAGAATGGCACTTTCCGCGATTCGGTAGAAATCTTTGCTGGTGACCACGTTTATAAAGTGGATGAGAAAGTGATAGCCTTGCTCGAAGATAAGCATGCTCTGCTGCATCAAGAAAAATTTGTGCACAGCTTTCCTCACTGCTGGAGAACAAAAACTCCGCTCATTTTCCGGGCTACTCCACAGTGGTTTATCAGCATGAGTAAAAATGGATTGCTTGATGCCGTAAAAGAGTCCGTGGATGGTGTGAAATGGATCCCCGACTGGGGTGAAGCGAGAATCCGTTCCATGCTGGATGCAAGCCCCGACTGGTGTGTTTCCCGCCAGCGCACCTGGGGAGTCCCTATCACCCTGTTTGTTCATAAAGAAACACAGGATCTCCACCCAGATACGCCCAAGCTTATCGAGCAGGTTGCGCAGTTGATGGAGAAAGAGGGGATGGAAGCCTGGTTTGAACTGGATAAGGCAAGCTTGCTGGGTTCAGATGCCGACAATTATGAAAAAGTAACAGACACCCTGGATGTTTGGTTTGATTCTGGCGTTACTCACTACTCCGTGATGCAGCGGCGCGATTACCTCGGATACCCCGCAGATTTGTACTTGGAAGGGTCGGACCAGCATCGAGGCTGGTTTCAGTCGTCGTTAAAAACGGCTATGGCTATCAATAATTCTGCGCCATACAAAGAGGTGTTGACCCACGGCTTTGCAGTTGATGCAGACGGCAAAAAAATGTCCAAGTCACTGGGTAACACCGTTGCTCCGCAAAAAGTGATGAATGAGCTGGGTTGTGATGTGCTGCGCCTATGGGTGGCTGCTACAGACTTTAGCGGCGATATGAGCGTATCCGATGAAATTCTTAAGCGCACCGCCGACTCCTATCGCAGAATACGAAATACTGTTCGCTTTTTTCTTTCCAATCTGCATGGGTTTAGCCCGGTAGAGCACACTGTTCCATTTGAAAACATGCTTGCTTTGGATAAATGGGCGGTGGATCGGGCTGCCCAGCTGCAAAAGGAGATTTTGCAGTGTTATGACAATTACCAGTTCCATTTAATCTACCAGAAGCTGCACAACTTTTGCGTAGTGGATATGGGTGGTTTTTATTTGGATATTATTAAGGACCGCGTTTACACCATGAAGGAGGATAGCCCAGCACGGCGTTCCGCCCAGACAGCCCAGTACCACATTGCACAGGCTTTCGCGCGTTGGATAGCACCCATCCTTTCATTTACTGCCGATGAAGTGTGGCAGGCCCTGCCGGGTGACAACTCTGGCTCGGTGTTTACTGCTCACTGGTGGGCCTTACCGGAGCTGTCAGAAAGCGAAGCTTTTTCCAACAGTTATTGGCAGCAGGTTGCCAGGGTGAAAACAGCGGTTAATAAGGTGCTGGAAACCAAGCGTGCAGAAGGGGTAATCGGCGGCGCTTTAGCAGCAGAGCTTAGCTTGTACTGTAGTGATGAACTTAAAACGCTGTTAGCACAACTGGGAGATGAGCTGCGATTTGTATTGATCACATCCAGCGCAGCTGTGGAAAGCATCGAGCATGCAACTGACTCGGCAGAACAAACTGAAGTGGAAGGTTTGAGAGTTCTCGTCCAGAAATCAGCTCACAAAAAGTGTGGCCGATGCTGGCACTTCAGGGAAGAGGTGGGTAGTTTTCCAGAGCATGAAGAGCTATGTGGACGCTGCGTGGAGAATATAGAAGGCGAGGGAGAAAAACGTGAGTTTGCCTAGAATCTCATCATTACCGTGGAAATGGTATGGGCTTGCGCTTTTAGTTATAGTTCTGGACCAGATAAGCAAGCAGAGCATTGTTGCAAGTCTGGGGCTATATGAGCAGGAAAAAGTGACATCCTTCTTCTATCTGACTTACCGGCAAAACCCCGGTGCCGCTTTTAGCATGTTCGCTGATTTTGGTGGTGCTCAGCGATATTTTCTCAGTGCGCTGGCCGGTATAGTGAGTATTGTATTAATTGTATGGCTGGCTCGGCTGCCAAAAAGAAATTGGCTGGAAGCGTGTGCCATAGCGCTGGTGCTGGGCGGGGCCCTGGGAAATCTCTACGATAGGGTATTGCTGGGTTCTGTAGTTGACTTCCTGGTAGTCCACTACCAGGAACATGAATGGCCCGCGTTTAACCTTGCCGACGCCGGTATCAGCGCCGGGGCTGTTTTGCTGATATACGACGCTTTTTTTATTAAAAAAAAGACCGGTGACAAAGAGGCCGGAGCATGACTGAGTTGGCTATTGGCGAGGGTACACAGGTTACCCTCTACTTTTCCCTTCACCTGGATAACGGAGAAGAAGTTGATTCGAACTTCGAAAATGAGGCTGCGATATTCACCGTTGGCGACGGCAACCTTTTGCCTGGTTTTGAGCGTGTTTTGTTTGGTCTAATTGCCGGTGATAAAGCAAGTTTTGTTATTCCCCCGGAAAACGCTTTTGGTCAGAGCAACCCCAATAATATACAGGAATTGGATCGAAGCCTGTTTACCGATGAATTTGAATTAACGAAAGGCCTTGTGGTTTCTTTTGCCGATGCTAGCGGAGCTGAGTCTCCAGGTGTTGTTGTAGAGGCAAATGAAAATTCGGTGCTCGTGGATTTTAACCACCCTCTAGCCGGTGAAAAAATTACTTTTGAAGTACATATTCTCAAAGTTTCTCCTGCTGTCACACACTAAGCCTGCTTTTTTTGTTTGCCGCCACTGCTATCCCCCCTTATGTTTGAAAGCATGGACTCGGTGTTTGTTACTGCGACCTTCGCATACAGGACGTGCTAGCAGCGTCGTGTAGCAGTGGTAAATACCGGGTGCATGTCTGCACCAAAAGCTTGTTGTTTCCACTCTGCGCTTTTCTTATTTCCAGATAAATTAATTAGGTCTATATCTGTGAGGTGTGTCACATTTTAATGTGGTGCCCTAAGGTCTGCTATCCCTTGTTTGCTGCCTCGAATTGGAGAAGCCTGTTGTAAAAAAATATTGGATGAGTGGATAGAGATTACCAGCTTCGGGTAGTAGGAAATTGAATCACAACAATCATTTTTCAAGCGCGCTGTATCGGTCATTTTTAAAAGAGAATTCTTAGTATCGCGGCAACAATGGATGGGAATTCCGGCATAGTTCGCTTGCCTGAGCTGTTGAATGAAAATGTGAAACAGTTCCGTTTCTAGCTTGCGAAAAAAGCAGTAACAAATAATGGGGGGATTTTTTATGAGTTCCGTCATAGGTATGTGACTTGTTCTGTTTTTCTATTGTTGTTCTGGCCTTAAAGTATGGGTGTAGTGGATTGTCTGTGATTTTTAATTATAAAAACCGTGTTTTTTTGTAACTAAACCTAATCTATTAACATAATAATTATCAAAAAATCCGAATAAATCAGTTGCAAAATATTAAGCTGCCCATCGCTTGAAATGTCCAGTTATCATCTTTTCATGCACACTCCGGGTTCAGTTTTGTATAACTCGAACTAACTATTTCAGAAGGACGCCAAGATGACATTGGAGAAAGGCTTAACGTTAATTGAGCTGATGATCGGGATTGCGGTGTTCGCCATTCTGGTCAGTTTGGCTGCACCACAATTCAGCAATATGATGCGCAGGCAGGAATTGAACTCTCAGACTGGCTTGTTGAAATCGACTTTGGCTTATGCTCGAAACGAAGCCATTAGTCGACGCAAACCGGTTTACATTTGTGGCGCAGGTAGCGCGAGCGAATGCACTACTGCAGAAGATACGGACTGGAGTGCCGGCTGGTTGGTGTTTGTGGATGAAGGATCAAACCCTGATATCTTATTAAAAAGACATAAAATAAAAACTGCGAAAATCAGCCTCACTGCAAATGTGGGTGAACTGCGTTACAACCAAGATGGCGAAGCCGGAACACCCGTCGATTTGACAATGTGTACCGACGATAAGAAAAACTCCCGTATCCTCCGTATCAATAGAGTTGGCAGTATTCGGGCCATAAAGGGCAATGACTGCTCCTGATAGGGAAAACGTTAAAACAGGATAGAACCGCATGACTAATAGAAATCAAAAAGGCGCAGCCATGATGGAAACGGTCGTTTCCCTGTTCGTTCTGGCGATAGGCTTGCTTGGCACTTTAGGTATGCAGGCCAATAGTGTTAACAGTAATCAGCGAGCAAACCTTGTTACTGAAGCCAATATCCTTGCCGCGGACATGGCTAGCAGAATACTTGCATATAACAGTGATGATATAACTGAGGATAATGAAACTTACGATAAAATTGACACTAGCACCATCACCGGTGAAGGTTTAGATTGTTCAGCCGGGTGTGAAAAAGGTGATGCACAAAAAAACTTCGATGCACAGGAGTGGGCCAGGCTCATAAAAGCGCGTCTGCCTTCAGGTGTGGGGTCGGTGGATTATGAATCTGTGGCAACCGGGGTAGAAAATTACATTATCCGAATTAAATGGCACCAGGATGACAGCTTTGTCGACTCTACCTGCGAAGGGTCTGAGGATGTAGCGGCTGATACTGCCTGTTTCGAATATCGCTTGAGGGTTTTGTAGATATGCACCTCTCACCAATCAAACACCAGGGCGGCATTAGCCTGATTGAGGTAATGGTGTCTATTACCATTGGGCTTTTTATTCTCGTAGGGGTTGTTCAGCTTTATGCAACATCGGTGGCGAATGCGGCCACTGTGAGTGGTGCGTCTCTAATCCAGGAGAATGTGCGCTACATATTTTCCAGGCTCGAAACAGATATTTCGCAAGCAGGCGTTACTGGCTGTTTTAGTCTCGCCAACTCACAAGGTCGCGTGCAGTCTGTCGTCAGTGTTGGCAATAGTGCTGGAGAACTTTTCGATTTTTCCCGGTTTGTCGACGGTGAAAACGATCAGGATCTCAACGGCCTTAAGTTTGATAAATTAACCCTGCGTTATTTTTCTGCTGGCAATGGCCAGGATCTGCTTGGCTCATCTGCGCAAAGTTTTTCAATTGAAGATGCTTCGCAGTTTAAGGCTGGGGGTGTTGCGCTGGTGGGAGACTGTTCACGTGCTGCAATTTTCAGAATATCCGAAATAGATGGTAATACGCTTAAACACACTTCCGCTACAGCCCTGGATGTAGGCAAGCTGGTTACCAAAAGCAATTTTGAAAGTGCTTACCCCGGCTCAGCCTTACACGAGATATATGGTGGTAAGTCGGGCGCATTCAGGTATGAAGTTGAAGACAGCGCAGCGGCGAAAGCAGCAGGGCTGCAGTGCTCCGCTGCGACGCCCCAGTACTGCGCGCTGGTGCGGTATTCCGGTTATTCACTGGCGGATGCGCCTGTTTCTGAAGAACTTATTGAAGGGCTTGAAGAACTCGAGTTTGAATACGGCTGGCAAAATCACGATGATGGCAGATTGTTTTTTGGTGATGCTGCTGCGGTTGAGAGCAGCGGTGTCTGGGGCTTGGTAGACAGGGTGAAAGTCACGGTGAGCTTAAATTCTGTTAGCAGAGTGCCAACCGTTGACGGCAGTGGCTTTTTGGACAGAACTTACTCGCGAACATTTATGGTGTACAACCAGTTCCCGCCGGATACTCAAACAATCGAAATGCCGGCCACTGAACCCAGCGGTACATGAGTAATATCGGGACCAGAATAATACGGTAGAGTAATGAAACAATATTTTCCTAATTCAGCAAGTCAACAGCAAACAGGGGCGACTCTGGTGGTTGCGCTAATTATTTTATTGGTGATGTCGCTAATGGCGGTATCTAATATGCAATCATCTACCATGCAGGAAAGAATGGCCGCCAACAAGCGGCAGAAAAATCTGGCTCAGCAAGCTGCGGAAATGGCTCTTCGCGAGGGTGAGAGTTACATAAACAACCAGTTGAAATCTGCAGATGATCTGGTCAGTTTTCTTAAAGAAAGCAATAAAAATGAAAAAAGCAATAATCTTTACTCCGCTGTAAATATTGGCCCCGGTGAAGGTGCATTTCCACAGCCTGAGCTTTCGAAACCTGAGCAATGGTTAACAGTACCCGACATTGAAAATTTTAGGGGCGTAGGAAATCCACCGAAGTATGTGATTGAGTACCTTGGGCGGGATCGAGGTGGTGGCGGCCAAAGAGCACAAGAGATCGGCTATGTGGATACGGTGGATACTGACCCTTATGTGTTTCGTATTACGGCTATCGGTTGGGGAAAAGATGAAAACATCTATGCGATATTAAAATCGACCTATCGAACAGGCTATGGTGAAGATTCAATAATTTATTAAATTATGGGTTTATTTTATACTGGACTAGTGAAATGAATATCTCAAAGAAGCTAATTACAAATGTAAGTGCTGCTTGTCTTTCGTGCCTGGTAGTACAAGCTTCGGCTGCGCCGGGGGCTATCAGTAAAAAGCCCCTGTTTGCTGCGTCATCTAGGCCGGCAAATGTTCTTTTTGTATTGGATGATTCACGCAGTATGTATCGTCAGGTGGTTGTGCGGGAAGAGGTGTACAATGATGTTGCCGATACCTTTGGTATACGCACCTTTACCGACCAGTCCGGATCTCTGGATGCCGAAAAAGAATTTTACATCACCCACACGCCATCTAAAACCTCGCATTCTAATAAAAACCTGAGAGAGGCCTTGCGCTTGTGTTTTGGTGTTAATTACCTGGCATTTAATCCCAACGAAACATACAAGCCCTGGACCAGTACCCTCTTTGAGGGGGACGCGGCGTATATCGACTACATATTTGAAGACACTGTGTTTGGCACGATCACTTCTGCGCCGCCAAATAATGTGGTCGAAAACCTGGCTCAGCACAGTTATCTTGAGTGGCAAGATGATGGCGACGGTATATTCCAGTGGGGTGAGTGTGGTGTTTTCAACCCGGACAGGTCGCTGAAAACATTAGATGATGGTACACCTGCATACCTTTCCAAACTGGTCACTGTGGGGGATTCAGCAGATGATAATTTGAAGAGTAATTATGCCAACTGGTTTACCTACCACAGGGATCGCTTCTCTGTATTCAGGGCAGCGCTATCAGACGCTGTCCATCAACTGGACCAGCGTGCAGCACTTGCAACGATTAATGCCAACGCACAGTTAGGCTGGGGCAGAGAAATGGCTGAAATGAGCGATGTTGCAGCCAAGAAGTCCTTGTTAAAAGCCATTTTTGATATTGGCACACAGTATGGCAACAGGGACGGCCATACACCCCTGAGAATGGCTTTAGAAAATGCAGGTTTATATTTTTCAATCGACCCTGTAAGCAATACCCCGGCGAATGATGCACCTTCGGACAACTTTGTCAGTACATCGGCACCAAACTCACCGCGTATTCCCGCCGGTGTTGATGGCGAATGTCAGGTGAATTTTGCGGTACTGGCGACGGACGGGCTGTCAAACGAAGGTAGTGATTCACCAGAGGGAAATTATGGAACAGACAACTCAATGGCAGACATTGCGCGCTATTTTCGAGATGAAGAAGGCATAGAAATGAGAACGCATGCGCTCTCTTTCGGGCTTAAGGGAACGCTTTCTCATCTTCCTCAGAGCATAGCGCCAAAAGATTATCCTGCGGAGCAAATCTATACGGACGAAGCCGATATCGCTAGCTTGTGGCCGACAAACGTAACCTATAAGCCTGAGCACGAATCCAGCCTGGAAGATCTGGTGCATGCAGTGTACGAAGGTGAGGGGAAGTATATGAGTGCTTCGACACTGGAAGGTTTGCAAAAAGCGTTTCAGGAGATTCTGGATGACATCTCCGCGACGGTTTCCGGTTCGGGCGCTGCTGTGAGCTTTAATTCCTCCAGTATCTCCAGTGACACCTCGTTGTTTCAGGGCTGGTTTGATACCAACACCTGGAGTGGTGATATTTGCGCCAGTAATTATGACGGAGAAACGCTACCTGAAGGTAAATGCGGTGGTGTGGACATTGAGGTGGGCGCGGAAATTGTTGAAAAAACGCTTGCAGATCAGTGTGTAGCGCTTGAGGATAAAAAGCCTGGCACAGAGTGGAATGCCAGTTTTGAATTATGTAAACAGGCCTTAACGCCTGGTGCTGTCAACGGAAGAAAAATTATCACCCATAACGGAATTAGCGGCATTGCTTTCCAGGCACCGGTCGACCATACAAACCTGAAGGATACAGAGCTTTCGTCAGAGCAGTTGAACGACCTGCTCTATGACTCACCCGGTGGCAAAGAGAAGGAATACCTGAGCGATATCATTAGTTATCTTCGTGGGGATTCGCAGCCTACTGAGTTCACAGTGCCAACAGCTTTTCGCCCTCGTCACAGCTTATTGGCGGATATTGTTCACTCCAGTCCTCAGTATGTCGCCAATCCTCGTGCGAACTATCCCAACTTCATCGAAGGTTCTGGTGATAAAGCTTATTTTAAATTTGTGACTGCACAGAAAGGACGAACGCCCATGGTGTATGTGGGGGCGAATGGTGGAATGCTACACGCGTTTAATGCCAACAGTGGTAAGGAGGTGTTTGCCTATGTACCCCAGGCAGTGTTCTCTTCTGAAGATCAAGAGGGGCTCCACTATCTGGCGCGTCCATCATATACACACCTGCCCTATGTAGATGCAACCCCCACCGTAGGTGACGTTTATGTTAACGGCTCATGGCATACCTATTTGGTTGGTGGTTTGGGTGCTGGTGGCAAGGGGGTATATGTATTGGATATAACTAACCCCGCAAGCATTGGCGACGAAACAGCAATGGCGGGGATTGTTAAACAGGAGTTCTCTGATGAGTACCTGGGTTACACTTTTAGTCGTCCGCAGATCGCAAAGCTCAATAATGGCGAATGGGTTGCGATATTTGGCAATGGCTACAATAACAATACGGATGGTAAGGGCTACCTCTATGTGCTCTATCTTGATGGCGAGGGAAATGACTTTGATGGTGATTCAGACAAGAGCTTTGACAAGATAGCCGTGGGCAATGGATCTGTGGCCGATGGCAGCTGTGAAAGCGAAACCAGCGACTGCAATGGTCTCTCTTCTCCAACGCTGCTCGATCTGGATGGTGACGGTAAGCTGGACCGCGTATACGCCGGTGACGTGCACGGAAATATGTGGGCTTTCGATTTCACAAACCAAGACGGTGCAGATTTAAATCCGATTGTTGCTCATAATAATAAGCCTTTATTTTCTGCTTGCCGATCCGAGCCAACATCCGGGACTCAACTTTGCGCCAAAGCGCATCGCCAACCGATAACCGTTAAGCCTGTTGTGGTTAGCCACGACTCTCAGCGCGGGGCTGCAACCGCACCTAACCTGGTGGTTATGTTTGGTACGGGGCAGTACCTAACAGAGCTGGATAAAACTGATACCGCGCAGCAAAGCCTCTACGCTGTTTGGGATGCAGGTAAAGACCATGGCAACCTGTACCCGGATAACCTGGAAGTAGTCACCATTGCCAACACTGGTGGAGAAAATGGCGCCCTCGGTACTTCCCTCGATGGCGATGCGAAGAGTGTCACCTACAATACCACCAGCGAAAAATATGGTTGGAAGGCTTCCATGATCGATTCATCTGAGCGTTTGGTTGTCTCGCCCATAGTCGCTGGGGATATTGTGCTGTTTCTAACCACCATTCCGTCGGCCAATGAATGTCAACCTGGCGGAGGGGGCGGACACCTGATCGCGCTGGGTATTTATGATGGTGTTATTCCGTTTACCGTGTTCCCTGACAAGACAGACATTGCCGGCTTCGATATCGATGCTCTGCCCGGTGGCATGGTGGTGTTGGATAACGACATTATCCTTTCTGATGCGAAAGGCCGAATTGCTGATGAGCAAGCTTTCTGGAAAAAGCCCTGGCCTTCGCGACGGTCTTCATGGTCGATTCAGAAGTAAGCGCTACTTTATTAAAAAAGGAAGGCAAGACGCTTTCCTTTCTTATTAACCTGGCAATCAAATAAGTGGTCGTTACTTATTTGATTTTCGCCCTTAAAAACACTGGCGCAACTGTGCGAAGTGGCTTGTGTTTCAAGGGCTCGCGCCGAACCTTGTTCGGTTCTCGGCAATAGCTCCTGCATTGCTCTACCATCCGCCTTCCATGGCAGAGCATGTACCTCATTAACCCTGCATATAAAACATCGCCGGGTTAATAGTATCAGGTAGGCGAAAATTTATACGGAAAATTAAAGCTGCGCCATTAGCTTTCTTGCTGATAAACGGAAGGGTGGGACCGAACTAGACTCGCTTTGGTGCAGACATGAATCCGCTCTTTAATTTAAGCGAACCATTTATAAGAAACAAGCCTTATTAGAACTCCTGACTGTAACTCTCTTTGCAGTGTTAACAGGCCCTGGTATATTTTCTTTTGTTCATTCTTTAGGGTGAAAAAAATATTATCGCTGCAGCACTTTAGTGTCTATATATTTTGCCGTTTTAGTGTGTTTCTTGCTTTTAAAGTATTACTTATTTTTTAAGTAAAAAATAAGTAATAAAGCGACTGGTTTTTTAAAACCATAACGGGATTTATTAACATGATTTCTTTCTGGGCATGTTGAATAATCCTTGTGCCGAGTGTGAGTTACCCATCGCTTAAAAACTCCGGTTATCCCTTTTTCCCTCACCAAGGCTGCTCATTTTTGCTATAAAATGCCAACGCGAACAGGATTTGGTGGAAGTAATGGAAAAGGAAAACGGCCTTACCCTAATCGAGCTTATGCTCGGTATCGCAGTCTTCGCTATTCTGGTGAGTATGGCTGCCCCTCAGTTTACTAATCTAAAGCACCGTCAGGAGATGAAATCTCAAGAGGGCTTGCTTAGGTCCACATTGGCGTATGCTCGTAATGAAGCTATTTCGCGCCGAAAAGATGTCTATGTGTGCGGTACAGCAAATGGTGCCAGCTGCGTAACAGGAAAGGACTGGAGTGCCGGCTGGTTAGTCTATATAGATGAAAACAGTTCTGCAGCGTTGGATAGCAAGGATACGGTGCTGAAAAAAACGCAACATTCAAAATCCTCAAAAGCGCGCCTTATGGCCAGTTCTGCCAGCTTTTACTACAACGATGCCGGTGAGGCTGGTGAGAGTAATTTTCACTTAATGTTATGCGCAGGCAACGCTGCGGGCGGTAGTGATGAGGATAAGAGTCGCACGATAAGTGTTAATAATGTAGGCAGTACTCGTGTAGCCAAGGGGCTTCCTGATGGTAAGGCTTGCCCCTAACAGCCTGGCCCCCTGCAAATTTCTGAGGATAACGAGAGTATGAAAAGCAATACCCAGCAAGGCACGGCAATGATGGAAACAGTGGTATCGCTGTTTATGCTCGCTATCGGTTTGATGGGTACTCTGGCAATGCAGGCTAATAGCGTTAACAGTAACCAGCGAGCCAGCCTTGTCACAGAGGCAAACCTGATTGCTGCAGATATGGCAGACAGAATTCTTGCCTATAACAGTGACGATACAGACGCTGATGATCTGGCGTACAAAATAGATACAGCTACATCTAAAACTGAGAAGCCCACTGCCTGTGCTGCAGCAGAGGGTTGTGCAAAAGCTGCTCAAGTGGAAATGGATACTTGGGAGTGGTCTCAGCTTATTCAAAAACGTCTTCCCGGTGGGGTTGGGTATGTGACACCGCCACCGGCAACTGACGGCTTTTATACCATTCAGGTTGTTTGGAATCAGGATGACAGTTTTGTGAAATCAACATGCGACAAGGTTAAAGACAAAGAGGGTGTTGCGTGTTTCGAGTACAAAATAAGGTTGTGACAATGAGCAGATGCATTCAACAAAGAGGAATCAGCCTGGTTGAAGTGATGGTGTCGGTGGCCTTGGGGTTATTTATCCTCGCCGGTGTCGTTCAACTCTATGCTACCTCTACACAAAATGCCATGACCGTAAATGGTGCCTCGCAGATCCAGGAAAACGCTCGCTATGTGTTCTCCAAATTAGAGGCCGATATCGCGCAGTCCGGTTTTGCGGGTTGCTTTAGTATGGCTAACGCTTCAGACCGCGTAACCAACCTGTTAACAAGCAATGCTGCTGCGGGTGATTTTTACGATTTTAGTGAATTTATGCATGGTAAGAATGATGAGGCTGTGGGTGATTTAAATTTTGATCAATTCACCTTGCGCTATTTCTCCGCAGTATCGCGCCAGCCTCTTGTTGCGGTCGCCACTGGTGGTTTTCAGGTGGCTGATAGTTCGCAATTTGTAAAGGGGCAAATAGCAATGGTCGGGGATTGCTCTAGAGCGGCAATTTTTATGGTCACTAACGATGCGGATTCGAACACCAGCAATGTCGTGAGTTTTACACCCGAAACCGGTGAAGGCGAGTCGGGTGAAGAAGGTGCCGATGAAGCAACAATAGATCATCAGCTGGGAGAACTCGTTACCACAACCAATGTAGCCACAAAAGGCGCGGGTGTTGCTGTTCATAACCTGTACGGCGGCAAATCAGGTGCCTTTTTCTACCATGTTGCCAAAAGCGCCGCAGCACCCTCCGACGGAAGCTGCAGCGCTGCAACTGCGCAGTTCTGTGCGCTTTATCGTGCATCAAAACCTGGAGAGGTTGGAGATGAGTTAGTGGAGGGTGTTGAAGCTTTTGAGGTTGAATATGGGTGGCAGGATCATGAAAACGGCACCTTGTATTTTGGTGATGCGTCCAAAGTAGGTACAAACTGGAGTCTTATTGATCGGGTTCGTGTATCGATAACGCTCAACTCTGTTGCCCGTTCACCCACCGTGGATGGCAGTGAGCGTTTGGCTCGATCGTATACGCGAACCATAATGGTTCATAACCAGTTTCCTAGAGATAATCAGGTTTATACGGCTGTTAACTAAGGTATCAATTCTGTACCAGAAAAAGCAGGCAGACCCAGCTCGTAAAAATTAATATCGGTTTAGTGAAATGAAAAACATTCGTTTACATTACAGTCCACAGGATCAGTCAGGGGCGACATTGATTATCGCACTGATCATTTTGGTGATTATGTCTCTGATCAGTATTTCCAATATGCAGTCTTCTACTATGCAGGAAAGAATGGCTGCCAATAATCGTCAAAAAACCATTGCCCGCCAGGCCGCAGAGTCGGCAATGAGAGAAGCGGAAGACTGGATCGCAGCCAACGTTTTTCAAACAGGCCACTTACAGCAGTTTGACGGTAAGAACAGCCTGTACTCGGAGGTAGATGTACAACCCGGGCTTGCTGCCTCCTCCTTGAATGCAACGCTTAAAGATAACTATGGTGCTGCCCTGTTGGAGGACCCGGATACTTGGAAAAATATTGGAAAGCAAACAATTACGGGTAAGCAATTGGCGGAGCATGGTCTTAGCAAATCTCCGAGATACGTAATTGAATATCTTGGCCGAGACAAGGGCGGCGCCGGTGTAACGGTGACCGAGATGGGGGGCTATGATCAGGAATTAAATACTAACCCTCATATTTTCAGGATTACAGCTATTGGCTGGGGCAAAGATGAAAATATTTATGCACTTACCCAATCTACCTTTCGCACCGGCTATGGCGCTGGTGCGGGCTATTTTGTTTATTAAATTTGTTGGCTATCGGTGTGCAAAATGAGAGTAATCGATAAAGTGAAAATACATTTAATTACCGCATGTTTGGCGCTGTTGGTATCGCATGCTGTTGCTGCGCCCGGGCAACTGAGTAAAACGCCGCTGTATGCTGGTGCTGCGGTACCTGCGAACATATTGTTTCTGATGGATGATTCAGGAAGTATGTATTTTCAGGTGTTGATTAAGCCCAAAGCGAAACAAGCAATTGATCAGGTGTTTGATAGTTATGGAGAGCTGGAGAGGGGGTTTTTGTTTAAAAGCTTTCCTACCTATCCAGAAGTACCTAAAAAAGCGAACCCGTGGAAATACGTCGAGATGGACGATTACCAGCTCGATTACCCCTATTCACCCATAGAATGGGGCTGGAAAGACGCTGCAAGAACTTGCTTGGGTGTAAATGCCCTGGCCTACGACCCGGATACTGAATATGTGCCCTGGGATGGGGACGACCCTGATGGTGTTGCCTACAAACAGGCTGAGAAGATTGTCAAAAACATTCTGCCACATGATGGAACGGAAGATATTAGCTACCATGCATATACAAGTTGGGATAAGCCAGCGAGCAGTGATGCCGAATTTAAATGGGAGCAATGCGGAATTACAACGGATAGTAGTGGAAAGCCGAATGGTTACAATGCCAGCCAGATAGTGGCAGTTGCTTCCTTGACAGAGGAGGAGCAAAAAAACTACGCAAACTGGTATAAGTATTACCGAGACCGCTTAAGTGTTTTTAAATCGGTACTCTCTGGTGTTTTTGAGCAACTGGATTCGCGCGCGGCCTACGCAACCATTAATGCACAAGCAAATTTAGGTTGGGCCATGGAAATGGCGAACGTAAACAATCTGGACCTGACGCACCCTGAAATCAGTGCCAGGCAAGCCAGCAAAGCTGCTCTGGTGAAGGCCTTGTTAGAAACCGGCGATGTAATGAAGGAGCGCTCAGGTATCACTCCCTTAAGGCTCGCCCTGGAAAATGCAGGCAGGTATTACGCCGTGTCTTCTACTATGGCCCACGAAGATGAGCCTCAACAAAATTTCGCCAGTATTACTACGCCTGCTTCGCCTATGCTGGCTGAAAATAGTGGCGGTGTATGTCAGAAAAATTTCACAGTGTTAGCGACAGACGGCTACATATACGAAACTAAAACTGCAAAACCCGAGAAAAATTACGGTGACCTGGATGGTGATGGGCTGGGCAATACCTTAGGCGATATAGCGTATTATTTTTATAACAGGGATTTGCGTCCCGATATGGGCGTGAGCAATCCAGAAAATTTGAATGACGCTCAAAATATGGTTACCCACACCCTGTCCTTTGGTTTAGGCAAGGGAGAAGTGCCTGCCTCATGGCCAACATCAATTGACTACGGTGCCTCGGATTCGAATAGCCTGTTTGATGTTATCCACGCAGCACACAACAGCAATGGAAAATATCTGCCCGCCGATGACTTGGGTACTTTGAAAACCGGCTTTGAAGAAATATTAAAAGCTATAGGCGAAGCCGTTGATGGAACGGGCGCGGCAGTGGGTTTGAACTCCACCAGCATTGCATCGGATACGGCACTTTTTCAAGGCTGGTTTGACACAGGAGATTGGAGTGGCGACTTAATCGCCAAAGAGTACACCCATGATGATAAAGGGGTAGCCTCTGTGGGCAATGCCTTATGGCATGCTAAAGCCGTTCTGGATACACAGATGGAGGCTGGAAATATTGGTCGCCGTATAATTACTTCCAGATCCGGTACGGGAATAGTATTTAAAGCGCCTGGCGACTTTAGTTCATTGGCAAGTGACGAATTATCTCAGGGGCAGATAGACGACCTTTTAACGGGCTACACTGGAACAGCAAGCGAAACACAAGCCTATCTCGAGAGAATAATCAGTTATCTGAGGGGTGTTGGTGATGAATACAGTGGCGATGCGTCTGTCTCAACAGAGTTCCGAAAACGTTCCAGCCGCCTGGCTGATATCGTTAATTCCGGGCCCCGTTATGTGGCTACTCCCCGTGCCAGTTATCCCAATTTGATCGAGGGTAGCGACAAACCCTATTACGATTTCATCAGTAATAAAAAAGACCGTACTCCCATAGTCTATGTCGGGGCAAACGATGGAATGCTCCATGCCTTTAACGCTACTACAGGGGTAGAAGTTTTTGCGTATATCCCGCAAGCGGTTTTTTCTGATAACCACTATGAGGGCCTGCATGCTTTGGCGAGCGTGAACTATGTTCACCAGCCTTACGTGGATGCATCGCCGTCGGTGGGGGATGTCTATATCGATAGCTGGAAGACGTACCTGCTTGGTGGTCTCGGTGCAGGAGGTAAAGGCATTTATGTGCTCGATATAACCGACCCCTACAATCTGGGTGGTGGCTCATCAGCCAGCTTGCCCACGGAACAGCAGTTGACCTCCATTGTGGTAACGGAATTTACCGATCAACATCTCGGTTATACTTTTAGCCAGCCCCAAATAGCTAAATTAAACGACGGCAAATGGGTTGCTGTATTTGGTAACGGTTATAACAACGATAGTGATGGTAAAGCCTACCTCTATGTGCTTGAACTGGAACCCGACACCTCTGGCAAATTTAATTTTCAGAAGCTTGTGCTGGGAACGACCGGAACGGTTGTTAATGACTCGTGTATTGATCCGGCAAGTGATTGCAATGGCTTATCTTCGCCCACGCTGCTGGACCTAAACAGCGATGGCAAGCTGGATCGCGTTTATGCCGGTGATATTCACGGTAACCTGTGGGCGGTAGATTTTACCAAAAAAGATGGTAGTGGCGATGTGGTTCCCGAGATCGCTCATACACTGACAGGCGGCGCTGCGGTACCCTTGTTTAAAGCGTGTCGCGCCAGTGTGGATAGCGGTAAATTCTGCGCAAAGGCGGACCGTCAGCCCATTACAGTGCGGCCAAAAGTCGTTGCCCATCGAAGCAAGCGGGGTGCGGCTACTTACCCCAATTTAATGGTGTTGTTTGGAACTGGTCAGTACCTTACGGAGTTAGACCCCGGCAACACTGAGCAGCAGAATTTATACGGCGTGTGGGATGCCGGAGCTGCTAATGGTGACTTGAGTGCTGCTAAGCTGGTAAGCCAAACCATTTCAAATGTGTCTGGTGATACCGAGGGAAAACTTTCCCTGACCACCAACAGTGTGCAATACAGTTTAACAGGCACTAGCCCGGTGCTTGGCTGGAAGGCGCCATTAATCGATACCGGTGAGCGTTTGGTGATTCCTCCTGCGTTGGTAGGGGATGTGCTCTTGTACGGTACCACTATTCCAGATACGGGGTCGGACCCCTGTTTACCCGGTGGGACGGGTCATTTGATTGCCATGGATATCTTTACCGGGGGTAAGCTGCCTTATGATGTATTCCCGGATAGACCCGGCTCCTCTGGCTTTGACGTCAATAAACTGCTCGGGGGTATGACAGTGGTTGATAACGATATCATCCTCTCAGATGCCGACGGCGGAATTGCCAGCCACCGCGCGAGGTGGCAAAAAGAGCGTCCCTCGAGGCGATCTTCCTGGGCTATACAAAAATAGTTGTATTAAGAGAACGCGTTCTCAAACGGATCACTTGATGAGCGATAATATCCAATTGTCTATTGATGCGTCTGGGGGTGGTGCGTGCAAGGTGTTCTATATCCGAAAATAAAAAAATTAAAGGGCTTCACGCTAATCGAAGTGATGATAGTGGTGGTGATTATCAGTATTGTTGCGGCTTTTGCCGTGCCAGCCTACCAGGAACAGGTGTTACGCGGCAAGCGGGCCGAGGGCAAAGCGTTTTTGTTGGACCTGGCGTCCAGGCAGGAGCGCTATTACACGCAGTTTTCCTCTTACTCCCCCCAAGTTGCAAGTGCGGATAGTTGTTCTGGTGCGAACTGTTACCTTGGTATTGAAGAGGCTGCCAGTCCTCAAAAGCACTACACTGTGGACGCTGCAGACGAGGTTGGCGAGGAACCAGACGGTTGCAGTGCCAGTGGTCCCCTTTGCACTGGCTACACATTAGAAGCCTCCGCGAAAGCTGATGACCCCAAATGTAAGACGCTAACATATACACACGCTGGCGGCCGAGGGGTTGTTGATAGTGGGGGAACAGTGTACGCAGAGGGCAGTGATCGTGTGGACTATTGCTGGCGTTAAGCTAAGCGATCATTGGCAAAAGTGCTCAATCTCCCCAGTTTGCTTATAAACCGCAAAACCTTTGGCCTAAAAAATGCCTATCTGCAATGGATAGTTAAAGTCCCTTGCATTCAGGTGTTCCCTCACTGATATACTTAATGCATGAACACTCAGTGTTTCCTAAGGATGCGCCTGTCGCAACCGGCTGGCGCAGAAAATTGGATTAAGTACGAGAATGAGTTATGACAGAAACCAAGAGAAATCCCCTTCCCACCGAAGACGAGCTAGAGCCAAAGAAAAAGAAATCCGAACTCGATGAGAAGGCTCAACAGTGCAGGCATGGCTTCCACGACTGGGTGGAAAAGGAAGGAGAACACCTGGACGAGCAGGGCAAGCCGGTAAAAATGTTGAAGTGCAGTGCCTGTGGTAAGGAGAAAGTAAAGTCTGAATAGAACAAAATATTACCAATGGGGCTGCAGTGGGCAGCCCTATATTTGAACCTGCTTGCCATCCAGAAATGCCTTCCCGTCTTCCATCTTCAGCCTCCCTCTGGCGAACCAGCCAATAGCGCGGGGGTAGATGATATGCTCTTGTGTCAGCACCCTGGCGGCGAGTGTATCTGCAGTATCTTCAGGTAATATGGGTACTCGGGCCTGTATTACAGAAGGGCCGCCGTCCAGCTCTGCAGTCACAAAATGGACCGTTACCCCGTGCTCTTTGTCTCCGGCATCGATGGCCCTCTGATGAGTGTGCAAACCCTGGTATTTAGGTAACAGCGAAGGGTGAATATTTAGCATCCTGCCCAGATAGTGCTCGGTAAATGCGGGGGTAAGAATACGCATAAAGCCCGCAAGCACCACCAGTTCGGGTTTATGTTTATCGATGCACTCTATAAGAGCGCTATCAAAAGCCTCGCGGCTGTCGTAGGCCTTGTGATCAAGTACTTCTGCAGCAATGTTGTGCTTTGCCGCGCGCTCAAGGCCGCGAACCCCTGCCTTATTGCTGATTACAGCGCTAATTTCAATGGCCGCATCCCCGGCTTCCTGGGCATCAATTATGGCTTGCAGGTTGCTTCCGCTGCCGGAAATAAGAATCACGGTGCGACAGGCTTGTTTGGCTTCAATCATAACAATTTTGCAACACCACTTAACTCAGGTTATGCAGCTCAACGCGCTCTTCATTGGCCTTTGCCGGCGCTATCTGGCCGATAACAAATGCCAGTTCTCCGGCCTCTTTAAGTCGTTCAATAGTCGCACTCACCTGCTCCTGCGCAACACAAATTACCATGCCAACGCCGCAGTTAAAGGTGCGATACATTTCTGCCGGGGCCACGCCGCCGTTTTCCTTCAGCCAGGCGAAAACATCGGGTAGTTGCCAACGGCTGCACTCGATCATTGCCTTGGCATTTTCGGGCAACACGCGGGGAATGTTTTCCGTAAGGCCGCCACCTGTGATATGGCTAAGCGCTTTCACCTCAACGTGCTTGAACAACTCAAGCAAAGGCTTTACGTAGATCTTGGTGGGCTCAAGCAGGGCTTTGCCAAGCGTGGTTTTACCCAGTTTGGTGTTCAGGTCGGCATTGCTCACGTCGAGGATTTTGCGAATCAGGGAGTAGCCATTTGAATGAGGGCCGCTGGAAGGCATTGCAATCAAAGCATCGCCCGCTATCACTTTGCTGCCATCAATGATTTTTTTCTTTTCCACGATGCCAACGCAAAAGCCGGCCAGGTCATAGTCTTCGCCTTCATACATGCCCGGCATTTCAGCGGTTTCGCCACCAACCAAGGCACAGCCAGAGAGCTCACAGCCATCACCAATACCTTCCACCACCTGTGAAGCAACATCGACAGAAAGCTTGCCCGTGGCATAGTAATCCAGGAAGAACAGCGGCTCTGCACCACCAACGATCAGGTCATTCACACACATTGCCACGAGGTCGATACCAATGGTGTCGTGCTTATTCAGTTGCATCGCCAGCTTGAGCTTGGTGCCCACGCCATCCGTACCGGATACCAGTACTGGCTCTTGATAACCACCAGGCAGCTCAAACAGGGCTCCGAAGCCACCCAAACCTGCCATTACCTCTGGTCGACGGGTGCGCTTGGCAACGTTTTTAATTCGATCAACAAGCGCGTTGCCTGCATCAATGTCAACGCCTGCATCTTTGTAACTGAGGGAAGGTTTGCTTTGCTCGGTCATAATACTTACTTCAATTGGAAGGATATCTGAAATGGCGTGCATTCTATCAGCTTCGACTATCGGGTGCAGTGTGTCAGAACAACTTTAAATTGCTGTTGTAATAGCATCGTTCCATGCTGCAAGGCTTTTCAGGTTACAATTCCACTTTAATTCCACTGCTTGGAGTGTTCATGATTCCACTGAATTACAGAGTGATAGTGCTATTACTTTCGGTATTGATGGCTTGCTCCGCGGCGTCTCATGCTGCAATCGATTTTTACCGTGGCGTCGTCCCCGTTAAGTCGCAGGCAAAACAGCAGCGCGAGCTTGCCGCCAAGGAGGCATTTGCCCAGGTTATTGTGCGTCTTTCAGGCAGTAGCAGCGCGCTTGAAGAGGACGCTATTCGTCAGGCCCAATCCAGAGCATTGAGTTATGTTGAGCAGTTTCAATACCTCGCCCTGGAGGACGAAGAATTGCTTGCCCGGGGCTATAAGGAGCAAATATCCCTGCAGTTCTCTCCAGCGCCACTGAAAAAGCTGTTGATGGCCTCGTACAAATTTTGGCCGACTAACAGGCCTTCCACACTGGTTTGGCTGGTTGAAGACAGCCTGGAATTTGGCAAACAGTTTATTTCCAATGATCTTGCACCGGAAGTTATCGCCAGTTTTGAGAACAATGCGGCAGAGCGAGGCTTGCCCTTGACCTATCCTCTGCTGGATCTACAGGATCAGATGAGATTAAGTGCCGAGCAAGTATGGTCACTGGATGAAGAGGCAATACTGGTGGCATCCCAGCGTTACAATGCCGATGTCGTGCTGGTGGGGCGTTACTCTTCCACTTCTCGTGGGGAATACCTGGCGACCTGGCAGTTTTTTCATCGGGGTGACACAAGAGTGTATGACAGCCGTAACGGTAAGGCCGCAGAATTGGGGGGGCTTGCTTTAAACCCTCTGGCGGACTACTTGGGTACTCGTTACGCCATTGTTTCAACGGGTGAGAAGTCACCGGCCTTGGTGTTGCAGGTAAGCGGCGTTGATAGTTTCGCCAGTTTCCGGGCTGCATTGAACTACCTGGATAAAATGGCGGCTGTTTCGCAGTTAAACCTGAATGCCGTGAGGCAGGATACCCTGTTGCTTTCACTCGGTTCGGAGTCCAGCGTAGATAAACTTGTCAGCGTGTTGGCATTGGACGGTCGAATGGAGCTGCAGGAAAATACCGGAGAGTTACCTGCCTGGCAGCAGACAGCACCAGGTACCGTAGAAAATCCATTGCGATATCGTTGGGTGAGATAAATCAAATTAGCAACTTAAGTTCTTAAGATGAGCAGTAGCGTACCAAAACAACTCAGCCTGGGAGTGTCCCTCAGAGACGACGCCACGTTTGACAATTTTTTTGTCAGCGGCGATGCAAATACCCTGGCCCTCAATGCCTTGCAAGACCTCGCTGCTAAAATTGCCAGCGGCTCCGGGCAGGAATTAGTGGTCATTTGGGGCGCGCGGGCAGCGGGTTTGAGTCACCTGTTACAAGCGGTATGCCATGCAGTTGGGCCGGAAGTGGCTGTCCAATATCTTCCCATGGCCGATGTAAGAGGTTACGCAGCGGAAGAACTCTGCGATGGCCTGGAACATATGGATCTGGTTTGCCTGGATGGCATCGAGCACGTTTGTGGCAACAGGCAGTGGGAGCAGGCAATATTCCATTTATATAACCGCTTGAAGGATGGCGGAAAATCCCTGTTACTGGCCTCACACACCAGCCCTCCCTCCTTACCCGTTTTGTTGGCCGATTTAAAATCGCGTATTCTCGGATGTACCATTTATCATATCGAAAGCCTCAGCGACGAATCAAAAATACAAGCGCTGAGCATGCGCGCTGCCGCTCGGGGAATGCAATTACCGGAAGACGTTGCGAACTATATCCTCAAGCGCTCAGCGCGGGATATGGTGGGCCTGTTCGCCATTCTGGACCAACTGGATGACGCGTCGCTGCAGGAGCAGCGACGTTTGACGATTCCTTTTGTTAAGGAGACTTTGGGTTATTAAATGCCCAGTCATTGCCCGTCGAACGAAAAAACTCAAAGGCTTGTTTGGTAAAGAATAAGTATCGGAAATCGAATATCTGGAGTCCGAGCAGGAGCGAATACAGCGATTTCAAGACTTAAGTGTAAATTAAACATATTTCTGTTGCTAAATGTTTTTGAATTATGAATAAATCACAAAAAATATATTTCGCTATGATATACGCATGCTTGTCACTTTTTTTAGTTTATATCGCAATTCTGCAGTTTTATGGTTTGGATGTGTATGAGTCAGAGGGTGCTATGAGTGGGAAGGCCATTGGCCCGATATTTAACGAATTGCGCGCACTTTTGGGAGATACTGTGTCAGCATTAGTAACTTTGGTTTTGGCGTTTTTTCCGGCTTATGGTGCTTTTAAAGTTATTCGGGGTTGAGTTGTTTAGGCTTTCTTGGGGTGGATTTCATGGGGGATAAAATTGATGTACAAGCAGAAAGCGAAATACCTCATGTTCTAAGGGAGGCAAGAGCTGCTAAAAAGTTATTTGTGACTTTGCCTGCTATATTTTTAAGCTTTATGTTTGTTTGTGCTCATCTGTTAGAGGTTTTTTGCGGGGGGGTGTATGTATGTAGAGGTGTTTTCGGTTTTTCAAAGGTACTTTATTTTGTTTTATTGCCAGTTTATTTTATATCTTTATCAATTTTAACTTGTGGTTATAGTTATTCTGTGCTCTTAAGTAATTTAAAAAGTAACGTAGTAGTAAAGCCAAAGATAATCGCTATCTTATTGTTTTCACAGTTTGGTTGGGCGTTGTTGATATTGCTGCCTTGGGTTGAAGATTATCCTAATATTGATTTTGACAACGTTTCTTCGGTTACTTTGGTTGTGTTGTACTTTTTTTATTTCCTTCCAGCGTTAATGTATATGAGCTTGCTTGCTTGTCTTAGGTCTAAATAATAGCGGTTAGATATGGCGTGTGGTTTTAATATTTAGGGTTAGTACTGTCCCACAAAACATGGATTCGGTGTTTGTTACTGCTACCTTCGCCAGCAGGGATGCTGGCGTAGAGCTTACAGGGACGTACTTGCAGCGTGTAGCAGTGGCAAATACCGGATTCATGTCTGCGCCAAAGCTAGCAATCTCGAAACCCATTTAAATCGAGAGTTTCGGCGTGGCGACGAAATAATTAATGGGACAGTAATGATTTAGGGTCAGTCAGAGAAGTAAATCCAAAGCGAGATTCAGTCAGCAGTGGAAGGTCAGATTGCTTTGATATTCGATAATTTTTTTGTGACCATTAGGGCTGGTTCAGTTGAAAGCCAGTATCCCCTGGCAACTGCTCCTGCATTGCTCTAATAAGCGCCATCCATGGCGCGATGCTGGCGAAGGTAGCAGTAACAAACACCGAGTCCATGTTTTCAGGCTCTGTGGGGCAACAATGATATATTTTCTAATTTAGAAAGTGAATTATAGAAGGCCTTCGTTTTTTAACGAAGGCCTTTTTTGTGAGAGCGATTTTTAAGTTTTAAGGCGCAACACACTCCAAACAATGAGCAAAGGTAGTCGCCTGTTGCCCTTCCTCCCACTGTAAGGCCTGTTGCAGTAATTCCTGAACGCCGCTGACCAGTGGTAATTTTGCTTTAAGTTTGGTCAGCAGTGCCAGCTGTTCTATGTTCGCTGCTACTTTAAATTGCACCTGCTGCATTAATTCAAACATCAGCTCCTCCATGGGGGACATGGGTTGTTTTATTACTTTGATATCGTAATTGCTCAGGTTTCGCTTTTTAGCGACAGCGCTTATGGTGTCTTGCAGGCTGCCGAGCTTATCTACCAGCCCCAGGGATTTTGCCGTTGTGCCTGTCCATACCCGGCCGCCTGCTATTTCATTTACGCTGGCCGGGTCGCTGCCACGGGCGTCGGCAACAATATTTAAAAAGCGGGAATAAACATCATTAACGCCAGTTTGAATCAGGTTTTTTGCGCTTTGGGATAAGGGGCGATCTATATTGTAGATGTCTGAGAGCAGACCGGTACCTACGCCATCCGAATGAATGCCGAGGCGTTTTACCGATTCAGAAATATTGGGAATTAGCCCCCAAACACCAATAGAGCCCGTAAGGGTGGTTGGTGTTGCCCAGATTTCTTCGGCGGCGGTCGACATCCAATAGCCGCCAGAGGCAGCCATGCTGCCCATAGAAATATAAACCAGCAGGCCATCTTCTTTGGCTGCCAGTATCTCCTGCCGTATGACTTCCGACGCAAAAGCACTGCCTCCACCGCTGTTAACTCGAATAATCAGAGCCTCCAGGGATTCGTCCTTGCGCGCCTGCTTTATTAGATCGCTTAAACTGTCACCGCCGATTTTTCCACGTTCGTGGTGACCGTCAAGAATAACGCCGTTGGCTACAATCAGCCCCAGTTTTTGCTTTTCTTCGGTAAAGGGAGAAAAGGCTGCGCGGCGATAGCGTTGGTAGCCAACTGACGCGAATACCTGTTCATTTTTCTCATCTTTTCCCACCAGTTCTGCCAGTGCTTTTTTTATCGCATGGCGTGGCATTACTTCGTCTACCAGCCCTGAAAGTAAAGCAATTTCACTCAGGTTTTCTTTGCGCACGCTCGGTGTGCTTGCCACGGCGGCGATATAATCGCTAATAGCGTTTTCTTCCAGCTCACGATTGCTGGTTACCACATATGAGTAGCGTCGCCATAAATCAGCCAGCCAGCGTTGATTATGCTCGCGGGACTGATCAGACATATCGTTTCGCATGTAGGGTTCTACTGCATCTTTATAGTCCCCAACTCGGAATATATGAAACTGTACAGACAGCTTTTCTGAGGCTTCCAGATAGTAATTGCGGTACATGCCAAAACCGGTGAGCAGAATGTTGCCCATATCGGTGATAAAAATTCTGTCGGCATAGGAAGCAAGAAAATACTGTTGCTGTGAATAATTGTCAGCATAAACGTAGATGGGTTTGTTGGCTTCTTTGAAACGTACGAGTGCCTGCCCAAGCTCTTCCATTTTGCTGATGCCGCCACCGTTAAACTTGTTGAGGTTCAGTACCAGGGATGTAATACGCTGATCTTCTGCTGCTTTGTGTAAGGTGGTGATAAGCTCGCGCAGCGGTGTTTCTGGCTCCCGGTCGCTGCCAAAAAGTAAATCGCCAGTGCTGGGGGTATACGTAAGTTCATCAACAAGATAGCCCTGGGGGGCAATATAAAGCGCGGTTTTTTCCGGTACACCTGAGTCGGGGGCGTTAACAATGCTGACGATAATGGCGATTAAAATAATAAGAAAAATCAGATTAAAAAAACTGGTTCTTAAAAAGGTGATGGTTTTCCAGAAGCCATTCCATAGAGCAGCAATAAATCTAAACATAATTTAAGCCTTTGCGATTCTTTGCAGCCAGCGAGAAGCCAGCATTGCAGCGATAAATGTGGTAATTGTTAAAGCCAGGAAGGTAAAGTCCGACCATTGGGCGCTGGACATAAACGCCCCGTCAATTGCCTTCACAAAATAAATCAGCATCAAAAAGCACAGCCAGCTGTAGCTGCGATAATATTTTTGTAATAGTCCCGGTGCCAGCGCCAACAAGGGTAGCGACTGCAACAGGTAAATAACCCAGTTTGGTCCCGCCGATCTGGAAAAGTGCCAGAAGGTAAAAAGCGACAGCATTGCCAGATAGCTCAGCGCCGTGGCGGTAACGCCAAGTTGGGATTTTAATTCCAGGTTTCTAATGGGCTTGAGTGTTTTCTGCATGGGGCTGATCTTTATTTCTCAAGCTTTTTTGCCAGCTCGGCAACACGTTTTCCCAGCGCCTGGCAGAGAGCCAGCTCCTCATCATTGGGCGCTTGGCTGTGTTGGTTGCCACTGACGTGACTGGCACCGTAGGGCGTTCCACCCCGAGTGGTGGAGTGCAAGTATTGTTCGCTATAGGGAATGCCGGTAAGTATCATGCCATGATGAAACAACGGCAACATCATGGACAGCAGAGTACTTTCCTGCCCGCCGTGCATAGAGCCTGTTGATGTAAATACAGCAGCAGGCTTGCCGATAAGCTCGCCGTTTATCCAGGTGCTGGAGCTGTTATCAATAAAATATTTAAGGGGGGCTGCCATATTGCCAAACCGTGTGGGGCTGCCCATTAACAAGCCCGAGCAGTTTCTAAAGTCATCAACACTGCAGTACACATCACCTTCTTCGGGTATTTCCGCTTGTGTTTGTTCGCTCACCGTCGACACTGCCGGCACCGTGCGCAGGCGGGCCTCCAGCCCGGCATTTTCCACGCCGCGAGCAATGTGCCTGGCCAGCAGCCTGGTGGCGCCCTGGCGGCTGTAATAGAGCACAAGGATGTAACTCATATCAGAGTAGGTCCTTCACGTTTTCTGGTGGGCGACCAAGAACAGCTTTATTGCCTTTAACGACAATGGGACGCTCGATCAGCTTGGGAAACTTTAGCATAGCTGCGATCAAGTCATCGTCGCTGAGCGCCATGTTTGACAGCTTGTTCTCTTTGTAGGCCTCTTCGCTTTTGCGGAGCAGTTGGCGAGGCGTTATGCCCAACTTTTGCAGCAGCCCCTCAAGTTCTTGCTGTGAGGGCGGGGTTTCCAGGTAGAGGATAATTTCAGGCTTAACGCCGGCTTGTTCTATAAGCGCCAGGGTCTGGCGGGATTTTGAGCAGCGAGGATTATGGTAAATACGAAGGTCTGTCATGTTATTGTGCCTGTTTGATCTGTATGCCTGTGAATAACAGGCGCGGCGAGAATAAAAGCAGTATTCTAAACTTTTTGCCACGCGGTGACATGTAAGATTCGATGCTTGAGGGAAGCCATGAATGATTCTTTTGCAGCAAACACGCAGAAAATGCGTCAGTGGGCGCAGTCAGTGGGGATATTTTTCGTCGATCTGTATCGTGAGTTTATTGATAAGGGCTGCCAGAAGAGCGCCGCAGCTCTCACCTATATGACCTTGTTTGCCCTCGTTCCGCTGATGACGGTAAGCTACGCCATGTTTTCTGTTATCCCGGCATTTGACGGTGTGGCAGATGAATTTCAGTCCGTCATTTTTACTCACCTGTTGCCGGAAAGTGGCAACGAGGTGTCACTCTACCTTTCGGATTTTTCAGCACAGGCGAGACGCCTCACTTCCGTGGGTGTGGCAATACTGCTGGTTACCGCCTATCTGATGCTCACCAATATTGAAAAAACCTTCAATGCTATTTGGGGTGTGAGACAAGCCAGGCACGGCTTATTTGGCTATCTAATTTACTGGGCAATTCTCAGTATTGGGCCGATATTGCTGGGTGCAGGCTTTGTCGTGAGCACCTATCTTCTCTCGCTTAAGCTTGTGGTTTCTGAACTGGAGGCGCTTGGCCTGGCATCGGCGTTGTTTCGCATGCTGCCCTGGTTGTTTACCAGTATTGCTTTCACTCTGCTGTTTGTTGCCGTGCCGAATTGCAGGGTGCCTTTTCGCTTCGCCTTCATTGGCGGTATTCTCACTGCAATTTGTTTTGAACTCTTAAAAACGCTGTTCAGTTACCTTGTTGCAAACTCCAGTTTTAAACTGATTTACGGTGCATTCGCTGCTGTGCCCCTGTTCCTGTTATGGCTAAATTTCCTCTGGACCATCATCCTTGCTGGCGCCGTGTTTGTTCGCACCCTGGCTGAGCACAGCTATTCGAGTAGAATTATGCGCCATTCGGATATGCTTGCAGTTTTGCGTTGCCTTTCGCTATTTCGGGAAAAGTCTCACACGGGCGCTTCCGTGAGTGATAAGGACTGTGTTCACCTGGGAATTGGTCTGGTTCACTGGCAGCAACTTCGCTCAACGCTGGTCCAGCAGCGCTGGATTGCTGTAACAGACAGTGGCGACTACGTTCTTAGCCGGGATTTAAGCCGGGAGAGCCTTTGGTCCGTCGCTGAGCTTGTGAACATGCCTGTAAACGAAAGCCTTCCGCAAGGCCTTGCGCAGCTAAGTGACCCGGAACCGTGGTTGGAAAGCTTTCTGGAGAGGCATTCAAGCCTGGGGCGTACGGCGAAGGAAGCCCTTGATACTTCTCTGGAGGTTCTTTTTTCCACAGAGATGACGCACAAGTCCTCGGTTGATTGATGAGCCACTTTAAAGCGGATTTGGCGGTATTGCCCGGGTCATGTCTATACTCTTAAGAACGTAGTTCAGGCTCTGAAACCATGGCAATTCCCTTGCTGATATGTGATGACTCCAATATGGCCCGCAAACAGGTGGCTCGTTCCCTGCCCGAGGGGTGGGAGGTGGATGTTACTTTCGCCGGTGATGGCGCTGAAGCCTTGGCGGCCATACGTGCAGGCAAGGGGGAAATGGTGTTCCTGGATTTAACCATGCCTGAGCTGGATGGTTACGCCGTACTGGAGGCCGTGCGAAAGGAAGATTTAAAAAGCGTTGTTATTGTGATTTCCGGGGACATTCAGCCCGAAGCTCATCAGCGAGTGAAAGCCCTTGGGGCACTCGATTTCATTAGAAAGCCCGTGGATAAACAAAAACTACGCCATGTTCTGGAAACCTACGGCCTGCTTTAGGTCTTATTAACTTGACAATAGTTATTGTTAAGTTGATAGGCGGGGTTGAGGGGGAGCGCCGCTATTGCCAGGGCAATGTAAGTCCTTGAAATTCCAGTAAATTCACACATTTACGCCAGTATTTCAAGGGCGCGCAATTAAATAGATAGGATTATTGCTGTCCCACAAAGCCTGAAAACATGGATTCGGTGTTTGTTACTGCTACCTTCGCCAGCATCGCGCCATGGATGGCGCTTATTAGAGCAACGCAGGAGCAGTTGCCGGTGGATGCTGGCGTAGAGCTTACAGGGACGTACTTGCAGCGTGTAGCAGTGGCAAATACCGGATTCATGTCTGCGCCAAAGCTAGTAATCACAAAGCCCTTTTGAAATCCAGAGTTTCGACCTGGCGACGAAATAGTTAATGG